>LNFM01000696.1_pt1 | contig 196944 bp, 201 predicted proteins | sample 596031 | NCBI WGS metagenome assembly LNFM01 (sample SAMN04254537, study PRJNA301005) | activated carbon metagenome | isolation source: dual media filters at the Ann Arbor, Michigan drinking water treatment plant | place: USA: Ann Arbor
GAATAATAGATGCGGCGGCGCTGCTTCATCGGCCTTCACTCCAGTCGTCTCAAAAAGACTAAAGTGTTGCAGCGACCAGTTGAGGTCACAGCCAGTGTGCGCCGTAGCGCGCAAAATCACGAATGGCTTAGTCGCTCAATTCGTGACGGTCGGGTCAGCAGCGGGACGGCCTAATCTCGCCGACGAGTAACATTCAGCGCGCTGTAGCTGTTGGAAGACGCAGGCGGTCAGAAACTTGCCAGTGTCCGTCGTGCGGGCGTCGTTGAAGGAGTAGACCGTCGCCCCACGTGCGTCGCAATTGACGAGTGAACTAATAGAGACATGCAAGAAACGAACGCGTCCATCTCCATCTTGCTCGCGGTAGTGGCGCTCACTCTACTGGCGGGGATCGTCGTCGCAGCGTGGCTGTTTGTCGGGCCGTCGAAGATCCTGTCGACACTCGGCGAACGAAAGAGGTCTTACCAGCGTTATATGGACCAGCACCCTGATGCGCGCCGGCAGGTCCGTTTGGCAAACATTGCAGGCATAATCGGTATCATATCACTATTCACTGGAATGATGCTCCTCCCGCGCGGAGAGTTCGAGCTTGGCGCAGTTTTGGTCGGAGTTGGCACCCTCCTTCTCCTTAGTCGAATGGTGCTTCTTTCGAGGTACGACCACGCTAGGCTGGGCTCCGACGATGATGATGAATCCAAATGATCGGGCCGATACAGCCGAGTTGGGCCGGACGACCTAACGGTATAGTTCGCGAGTGGCTGGGAAGGGCCAGCGTAGGCCGTTGTACAGAATTTCGCGACTGACCTAGTCTATCTAAATCTGTCGGCGGCACCCTGCCCCCGTGACCGGCTCAAGTTCGCCGAACTCGGTCAGTCAGACAACGCCTGTCACCGGACTCAAACTGCATTGGCCGATCCGAAGCTCTCTTGATAGCTGGAGGATGGTCTCTCCAAACCCTTCCCCGGGGGTGCACTTCAGCCTCGGCGCAGCGAAGAGCGCTCGCCGCGTCGGCTGTCCGTCGTCGGCTGCTTAATCCGAGCGGACCACACGAAAACCGATTCCGGCGTCGCGGACAGTCTGTCCAATGCGGCTCCGGCTGGCGACACGCAAGGCCGCGGGTTCGTCGCGCCAGGAGCCACCGCGCACGACGCGCCTCGCGCAATCACCACGCGAAACAGCGCGGCCATCGCCCGGCGCATCGACAAAATTGTTGACGTAACAATCCTGAACCCATTCAGCGACGTTGCCGGTCATATCGTACATCCCGAACGCGTTGGCTTCGCCTGCTCCAGCTTCCGCCGTGCGTTCGCGGGCAATTCGTGCCGCTTCAAAGCCATCGCCCCACCAATATTGGGTCTCGGTTCCGGCGCGCGCGGCGAACTCCCACTCCGCCTCCGTCGGCAAACGATAGTTTTGACCGGTCTCGCCACTGAGCCACTCAACGTAACGCTGTGCATCGCGCCAGGACACCATCATCACCGGGCGGTCACCGCGGCCCCAACCGCGATCGGGCGGTTCGTGGCCGCTGCAACCTCCATCAGCAACGCAGGCGTCCCACTCAGCAAACGTCACTTCGCGCACGCCGATCGAGAACGGCGCCAGCGTCACCTCATGCAGCGGCGATTCCCATGACCTGCGCCCGAGATCGTCTTCGCGCGCGCCCATGCGATATACGCCGCCACTCAGCGTCATCATCTCAGGGCAATCAGCGCAATCGCGGAAGCGCGTGCGCTGCTGCGGCGCGGGCGGCGCGACGGGCGCAGCGCCGCCCGGCAAATCCACGACCGCGATCTCCCGATTTTGCCGAAAGGCGTCTGGGTTTTGCCATGCATAGATCAGTCCGGCACCGAGCACGGCGAAGAGCGTCAAGCCAACCCATTCCAACCTCACGTTTCGCCGGCGCATTCGAACACGCTCGCCACGCGAGGCGATCCGCTCCGCAGCAGCGATGTCTGCCGGCGTTTGGACGCCGACAACCGCCGGCGCAGCCGCTGCTTCAGGCGCTTCCGCTTGCTCATGCACGGCGTTTGGCTCGGACGGAGTCTCCAGAATGGTCTCGATCAGTTGCCGTTCACCCTCCTTGAGTTCCGGCGAGCCTACGCTCTCGCTCAACGCTTGCCGCGTCTGCTCATGGCCGCGCCGCGCCGCTTCAGCGAGTTCACCAAGCGCGATCAATCGTACCGGCGAGAGGTTGTCGCGCGCGCCGTATAGCATCGCCATCAGCGCTTTAGCTTTCTGCGGGGAGTCTTCCGCTTCGGCGATCAACCGCGCCACGTCGGCGCGCACTTCAAGCAAGCGCGGCGCACCGTTCAGTTCCCGGCGCAGGGCGTCAAGCAAGTCGATGTCACGCTTGCGGCCGGTTGCCTGGATCGCATTGGTGACCTGTAGAATGGCCGCCTTATCACGCAACGGCGCACGTATCCGTCGCGCCAACTCACGATGAAACTCCTCAATGTTGGAGCCGCCCTGAGCCACGCGCACGGCGTTGACCGCCCGCCGCACCAATGAATCGCGATCTTCGCCGGCCAGTTCGCTGAGGCGGATCGGATCGTAGTGCGGAAACGCCGCCACCAGTTCGGGATCGGGCTCCATGCGCCCGACCTTGCCGCGGCGTAGTAACTTGCGAAACTCGCGCGGCTCAAGAAAGGGATCAAGCCGATCGAGTTGGCCTTCATAAAAAAGCCCTCGTTGCGCGGCGTTACGCGCGGAAATAGACAACGCCTGCAACAGTGCCGCCAAGAAAACAAAGTCCACCAGAATACGCGTCACGAACACGAAGTGCTGTGAAGCTTCGCTGCGGACGATCGCATCGTCAGCGCCGCCGACATCATAGACTTCTGCCCAATCGACGAAGGGCACAGCCTTGGCCAACTCCGTGCCGAAGAAACCGATCCAGGTGCGAAGGTTTTCCGCCTCCTCCAATGTCACGTTGAACAGTTCATAGTGAGCGTCGAACGCACCGATCTGTGCCTGACGCAAGCCGAGCGGCACCAACAGCAGCAGGAACGCAAAGCTCAACAGCGCTTCATCTCGCAAGTCCTGGCCGAAGCCGATACGCAGATGTGGCCCGACGAAACGGCGGTTGAGCATGGCCAGTTCGCGATCAGTCTCGATCCAGGCCCAACGCCGCGATATGGCGATGGCGACCAAGAAGCTCCAGGCCAGCGGCGCCAGCCCCCAAGGCGGCTCCAACCAAAAGCCCATCGCCGCGCAGGCGCCGAGCGTGCCGAAAAGACTGGCATAACGCACAAATAGCGATTGCTGCGTAACGCCCGCCGCGCCCGCGACGGCGAACACAAGAATGCTATCGATGATCGAGAGCGCGCGCCCGAATGGGCTGATCAGGCGGCCAACGAGACCGATCGCGCCGCTCGCGAAGTCGGCAAGGCGCAGCGCGGGGGTCAACGCTGCCAACACAAACGCGATCGCCAGCGCTATCAGGATGCGCTCACCCCAATCCGTGTTGATGGTGGCGCGATTAGCTTCACTACTCGCTGCCCACGTCGCGAGCGCAACGATGAGGCCGGTCGCGCCGATGATGAAGAAGAAGGTCCAGCCGCTAATGTGCGCGTGCCGCGGATCGCCGCCGATGCGCGCCGGCAAGCGTCGATCAAAGATGCTACGTATCCACGACGCAGAGACGGCGACAGCCACAGCAGAGATGAACGCCGCCGCCCAATGCCAAGGCCGCGGCTCGAACGGCAAATAGAGTGCATAGAGCGGCGCGAGGGCGAGCGCGACGAGCACCGCCACACTCGCCAAGCAGGCGAGCGCCTCAAACGCCATAAACAGCGCTGCGCGGAACCTGTGCAGCAGCAAGGCCATCTTTGAGGCCGTCCCCCGTGACCGCCGTCGAAACATTTATTTGGCGCGCCGCGTGGCCATAAATGCAAGAGAATTCAGCCCGTCACGCGATGCCGTGCCGCAAACGCCGTTGGTCAACAGGAGCCTCTCCCCCGCAAACCCGTGGTCGGAGCCCGCAGTCCAGGCAATTCAACAACCCTTGTCGACAGGCCGGCGCGCTCCATGAACATACACTACTCCAGGTTTGTGTTTCGCGATCCGTTCACGGTCTGCCGTACGATTTCTTGCGACTGGCCTACTCTCTCGACTGCGGGCCGGTCACTTAGCGCACGCAGCAATGACGTGATCTCGCCGAAAGTCGCCGATCAGCTCGTGTCGGCCAGCGTCTGTTTTTGCAGCCCTAAGGCGCCGATCGAAGCCGCCGACCCATGTGTGTTCTTCACGCTCGCGGGCGAGTCCGCCAAATGCTGCAGCGCATCCAAACTTTTGACGGCTACCGACCGCGTGGGTCACGCGGACTTACCCGCTGTAAGTGTGCGGCCTTGTCGGACGATTTGCGCGGGTCGATACGGACTCCCTTGCGGACCGGATCCACTCAAGGAAAGCGCCATGCTCGGATTTGCTATCAAAGGGTTGGTGGGGCTTTGCCTCATCGTTTTTGGTTGGCTCGGCGGGTCAATTTTTCCGGTTCCGGGGCAATGGTTAGGCGGACTCAGTAGTCGAGTGAATCCTATCCTCACAGAGCTTGATCTGAGCTCAGGTGGACTGGCCCGATTGCGCGCAGCGCTTTCGACGGAGGACTTCACGCGCCTCACGCGTGATGCAGCGATGCTCGCGGCGAGCACAGGGGACGTGATCTTAGTCGAACGCAGCGATGGCCCAGTTCTCGAAGAGTACGCCGAGGCGATTGCCTTAGAGCAAGCACGAGCGACGCAAATGCCGCCTGGCAGATCGGTGTTCGAGGACACTCTGCAACTTTGCCCAGGCATGACAGTGAGCAACGCGCCGCCAGCAGATGACGAAAGACGAGTCGAAGGCTACGCGAAGTTTGTCAACGTCAACGGCGTAACCTTGGCAGTGAATCCCACCCAGGGCGCATGCTTATCATCGGGCGTTGGCGCACGCGGCGGACGCCGCCACAAAGGCTTGGACTTCTACGCGCGTAATGGCGGACCGATTTTCGCAGCCGCCGACGGAACCGTGATCGAGATGCTCTATCGTAACGATTACGGAAACATGCTGCTCATCGATCACGGGCGTGGCGCATACACGCGCTACGCTCACCTATCCAGCTTCGCCGCCGATGTGGCGGTCGGCTCAGTGATAACTGCCGGACAACAGATTGGGTTGATGGGAAACACTGCGTCGTATCAGATCCCAGTGCATCTTCACTACGAAGTCCTGATTGGCAGTTATGACAATCCTCAGAGATCATTTGGCCTGACGCATGCATCTCCGTTCGATTTTCCTGCCGTATCGCCAACTGCACCGGTCGCACAGGGGCAAGCCCTCATCAGCGCGGATGCTGTGGCGCCAACACTGACACCCATAGTCCCGCTACAACTAACACGAGACGAGGCGGGAAGCGGACTCTGTGCAAATGGCCCGCTCACCGAAGCAACAGTCGTGAGAATTCGGCGCGGCGATACGCTCATTGGGATCGCCGACGCGTGCTACGGCGATCCTGAGGCATGGCGTCAAATCGTCGACTGCAATCCCTTTTTCGCAGAGCGAAACCTCGGCGGCGTCTCCCCTTTGAATAGAGGTCATCTGCTCTATGTCGGCGATCGGGTGGTGTTGCCTGCGCGAGGCGCTCAATGTCCAACCTAGGTAATATGGCGAGCCGCGCACGGGCTGGGTTGCTCAAATCCAGCCAATGGTCATGTAACGTGCGCTAAGGCGCGACTTCGCCGTCAGTTGCTATCGCTGGCGCAGCGAATGCCCCTTCCAGCTCCGAGCTGCTTCTCGCAGCTGCACACGCTCACAGGCTGAACCCACCAACGATGAACGTAGGCAGCTCAACCATTCCGGCATATCGTGAACTCACGGTGGGGACCGTTGGGGCACGCAAATGGCTTTGGTACTGCCCACGTTGGCGGCTGGGATGGCGGCTCTCGTCGGCGCAAACGCCAAGGGCGCTGACGTCCCAGCGCCTCAAAGTGGCGTCGCCGATCCGTTGGTGACTTCTTCCAACATTACGATTGTCTCTGATTGCCAGGAACCAAGCAGCGTCGCTGCCTGCGATGCTGGGCTAGAGCACGCCGACAGCGAAGGGTCGCGCCCCCACTTCCAAGTTACAGCGGAGCTTGCGCTGGTCTCCGACTTCCGCCGCGGCGGTTTAACACAGTCCGACAACGCCCCTGCCCTCCAGGGCCGCGTCGATATCAAACATCATTCGGGCTGGAGTGCGGGAGCCTTTGCTTCGAGCATAAACGGCAGGCGCGGCTCGAACGTTCAGGTCTCGCTCTTCGGCGCGCGACGCTTTGACGTCGGTGAAGCCCAACTCACGCTTGGGGCCAGCGAACTGATTTTCATCGGCGGTGATGCCGAACCGTTTGCCATTGCCCAAGCTAGCGTTTCCCATCCCATAGGGCCGATCGATATCACGCTCTCGGTGAGTTACGCGCCGCCGCAAACTGCTCTGGACGAATATGGACTTAACCTCACCCTTCGCGCACGCACTCCGCTCGGACGGATAAGCGATGCGCCGTTGACCGCCGCGATTAGCATCGGCCGATCGGAAGGCGAGTTCGCCGCGGGCGCAGAAGTTAAGCTCGATTGGTCTCTCGGTCTGACAGCTGAATTCGCAGACACGGAATTCGGTATAGCCTACGTCGATAACGATCTCGACGACGACCGCGGCGACGCGGGCCTAGTCTTCTCTTTCGCTAGACGATTTTGATCGTGTGCGCGCCAACGCTCAACGCGTCACTCACGCAACAGTAAGGAAAGGATGCGACAAGCACTACGATGACGACGAAACAAGCCCTCGCTATTGCGGCGTTCGCGCTTTCCGGCGGCTGCTCGTCATTTGACTTTGAGCCGACCTCGAACTGGTGGGCAGATGGCGGCCGCCTCTGCGCCGTCAACCGCGAAGATCTCAACTGGACCCGTGAGGCGCCGCGCTCGTGTGCAAGTGCAAACGCAGACATGTCAGCGGAACGCGGGCGCGCCAGCTCACGCCTCCATCTTTGGAAGCCGATGCCAAAAATCCCAAGCGATGACACGAAGGCCTTCTCGCTGACTGATCGGTGAAAAGTCCAACGAGATGGTCGTTAGGGCGAGGCTGACTAGTGCCTGCGTAGACCGTTGTACAGAATTACGTGAACGGCTTAGTCGATCCAAAGCTGCCGGCGGCGCCCTGCCCGCGTGACCGGCTCAAGTTCGCCGCTTCCAGTCACTCACAACAGCATCTTCGCAGCGCTAGTCATCAGCGCCGCGCATGCGGTGACCTTCATGCCGCGCGCTGCGGCACAGCAGAAGCAGCGTCGGGGAAAAATCGCGCCGCGATTTCGACCCGAAAGCAGGCGCCGCCCGCAGCCGCGCATGAGGCCGACACGTCGCCACCCAACAATCGCGCCATACGTTGGCTGAGCGCCAGCCCTAGACCCATGCCCTCAAAGTGTCGCGTCTGAGCGCTCTCAGGCTGGCTGAATGGCTCAAACAACTGCTCCAAGCGGGTCGGATCTAACCCGACGCCATTGTCTTCAATCTCGATCACCAGCCAAGAGATGCTCTCATCGACCCTTTGCGAGATGCGAACCTCAATTCGGCCATTAGCGGTGGAGCGCGCCGCATTGGAGAGCAAGCCGCGCAGACAAAGCCCGAGACTGTCACCGTCTGTCAGCCACATGCCCGGCTGTGTCGTATCGACAAACCGGATCTCGTTGCCATTGGCGCGCGCAAGCGGTTCAACGGCATCAACGGCCTCTTGCACGAAATCTGTCGGCCGACATTCATCAAGGCCAATGCTGATTTTTCCAGCGTCGATCGCCGCAAGCTTCAGAACGTCGTTCACCATGCTGCGCAACTTCAACGCCGCTTCAAGCACGCGGCGATTGTCCGCCGCCGCTTCGCCAGCGCCACCATCGTCAGCGTCCTCGATCAACATTTCGCTGTAGCCAATAATGGCGTTGAGCGGGGTGCGTAGTTCGTGGCTCACATTGGCCATGAACTCAGATTTCGAGCGCGCAAGTTCCTCCGCTGCCGCCTGCCCTTCACGAGCATCTTGGGTGTTGTTCGCCGCCTCGATCAGTAGTGCGCTCGACTTACCGACCACTGCCCGAAAATTGGCGACCGAGAGACTCGCCGCCAGAGCGAGCAACGTCATCATGGCGGCGTTCCAGAAGGAGACCTCCTCCATGCGCATCCAATCGTTAGGCGCAGCGCCCAGCGCCTCATAACTCGATGGCGGCAACACCTCGCGCGCGAGGTGCAGACCGGCATAGGTCAGCGTCACGACTGAGACCCAAATCAAGCCAGCCCGAACGCCCAGCAGCAGAGTGCCAAGCAGCGGCAACAGCATGAGAAAGAATGACGTCGTCGAGACAACACCACCCAGCGCCCCGGCTGTTAGCGTCACGATAAGGTAGAGTGTGAAGAGATAGGCGTGGCAGAGCAGGTCTAGATTGATTTTCGAACGCAGCGCCAAATACGGGAACGGCGCAAACGCAAACGGTGTTAGCGCGCACAGGAACGCCACAAAAGGGCGTCCGCCGATGACACTGCCACTGGTCAGCACAACCCACACGGTTGCGATGACGATGGTCAGCAACGCTGTGAAAGTTAACAAACGCTTGCGCGTGACATGCAACAACGAAGCATCAAGTTGGGGCGAACCTAACAATCGCTCCCAGAGGGCGTCGAAATAGGCAAACATCCTAGGTGTCTAGCGCCTCTGCGCTAAAGAACCGGAAATGCCGGCACGTTGTCGTTCAAGCATCCGCGTCTCGCGCGACCACGCTTCTGTCGCTTAGGCCTAAGCGACCCGTTCAGTGAAGCCCCCGGCGCGCAAATCGGCAATTTTGTTACGAACGGCGCGGTCGATACGATCCTGCCTTCGGCAACGCTTCGAGCGCCGAGGCGCGCCATCGCCAGAAAGGCGTCAGTGGGCGGCGACGTACCGGCCCGCCTTAACCTCGATGTTATGCTCTTGGTGTAGATGCCTGCCCGCTCGGAAGTGAGCCGGCTGTGGAGACTTGGATTTGAACGCCGATATCATCCTTGGCTCGCGGGTTCCCAGCGTCAATCTTGGCTACCTCAGTGACGGAGCCGTCGCGACTCTGAGTACCGATGCGCTGTTCGCGAACGTGAGGAGCGTGCTCATCGGTATCCCGGGCGCCTTTACCCCAGTTTGTTCGCAACAGCATGTCCCCGACTTCGTCGCCAACGCCGATAGGCTCTCAGCCTCGGGCTTCGCCCAGCTAATCTGCATCGCGCCCAACGACCCTTTCGTGCTTGAAGCTTGGCGCTGCCAAATGGACCCTCACCACAAGATCCGGTTTCTCTCTGACGGCAATCTGGATTTCGCACGGGCCCTCGGTCTCAGCGAAGCCCACAAGGATCTTTTTCTCGGCAGCCGCTCAAAGCGGTACATGCTGGTCGTCCACGACCGAACCATCCAGCGGGTTCGCGTCGAGACCAGCATCCTGACTTACAGCTGCACGTGCGCCGAGGACGTGCTCATCGCGGCGTGATTTCCTAGCGTCCAAATCCGCCTCAGATTTACTAAACAAATCTTAAGCGGGGCGCTGCAAAATGAAGCAATGGCAAAGGCTCCAGATCGAAACCTTAACAACCTCCGTCCAACCGCGTCGACCACCCGGGTGATGGATTTGGCGCTTGTCGCGGAGAAGTTCGGAGAGACTGAGGATTTTCAGAAACGGCCGTTCTTCGACAATGCCAGGCTCAACAGATCGATCATTCTAAAACATGCACTCCGGCGGAATGAGCGCGACATTTTTAATGGGCAGCGTCTGAGCGCAACGAAAGTCCTATTTCCGTTCGCCGCAACAGATTTGAGCATGGGCGGAGAATATCTGTTCGTCGGAGAACAGGACTTCGCCAAAAAGCTTGCGACCAAAATAGGCGTGACAGAAGTATCGCAAATCGAATCCGATCTCAGCGTATTGTCGATCGTCGATGCGCTTCCGTCGTTTGACCCATTTTTAATGCGAGAACGCCTCAGGCAAGTTGGGCGCGAGCCCGCTCGCTGCTATTTCGATGTGTCGGTCGCGGACACCGACCGGATGCAAGCCTTCGTCACGAAGCAAATTGCCCAGCTCGTTGAACTTGCATTTAAAAACGAGGGCAACGCTGCAAGTTCGCTGGCCGCGCGCATGGCCAATAAGCTGATGACTGATGAGACCGCAGCAAGTTTGGAACCGCTGCGCGCAACTCTTAGACTGACAGGAGAAGAATACAGAGAAGGCATTTTCGCCTGGAAGGGTTTTCTTTACTATAAATGGTCGATTCAGGAATGGGGCACGCGGCTGCCCGAACTCTCCAGAAGTATTCTGTCGGCACGGATTCTCGGCGCACAGCGCGAGGACATGCAAACAATCGACAAGTCACGGCAGCTCATCGTCAAGCTCATGGGCTCGACGATGGGGCAGGTGAAGGCTGCGCTCGCGCGATACGACGAAGCCTTCAAGGCGCTGCAGGAAGGGCGACCCACTGCCTTTCGCGATTTCTTGCTGCAAGCGCCTTCGATGTTCTTCAGCCTCGGCGAATCTGTCGGGGTCATCAAACATTTAGACTCGTTTTGGCGTTTTCGCTTTCCGGCCGGCCGCACGCCGACAATGGAGACCCCGGAGGCTCTCGAGATATTTCAAGATTTCGAAGTGACGGTTAGCGGCATCGATCAGGCCCGCAAGGCGGCGGCTTAGCGAAATATCGTCAGCGCACCGGCGCCACGTCGCTTGACGCCCGCTCGAAGCGGCGACTTTGGTTCCGGTCCAGCTGTCGCCGCCGTTCGCGAAATAGCGCTTTCCAATGCGCCGCATACACCAATGCGAGAAATTGCACGGCGTGGGCCGCGAATCGAGGAACGCTCGCTTGTCGCCGAGTTTGCCCTGGCCGTCTGGCTGCCACCCAAAAGTAGCATAGGATTTTTGTGGCATTGCTTGGGCGCCGCTGAGTTCCGCGGCGAACATGATGACACCATCATGCACGGGGAACGTTTCGCCAGTTGCGCTGGCGGCATCGCCATTGCGCGTCCAGCTTAGCGCTTCCCCTGAGTTCGGGCACCGCCAAACTTTATGAGAAACTCTCGATCCATAAGGCCAATCAATGGGGCTCAATCAAACATGTGCAACACATTTCGCTGCGACGGTTCAGTCGCTGGCGCGCCGTGGGGCGAGCAAATCGTGAATGCGCGCGAGTAGAGCGGGATCGGCAGGCGTAAGCTGCGTTCGTCCGAATCTCCTGCTGCCGCTTCGCCAGATTCGTTGGCCGGTGCCTTCACATTGAAGGCCTAGGTTTATCCAACGCTAGTCACGCCTGCCGCTCCGACGCACCCGTCGGGGCGGTCTTTTCCTGCAGCGGGACGCCGCCGTTCGCCCCAGCGCACGCAGTAGATCAACCAAGCAGACGGGCCGGGCCGCGCCAGTTCGGTCGGCTCGCCCTCGGTAGGTTAAGCCGCGCTCTGACGGTCCAGCTGCACGTCCGTTACGATTCGATCGCGCCCGGAAACCTTCGCGGCTCGCACGCACGCCTCGGCCCGCGCGGCAAGATTGTCAGCGCCTTCGCCAGCGCGGAACCGCGCCACGCCTGCGGAAATCGTGATCTCTCCGATCACATCACCGGTGGACTTCAGCGACAGCCGCTTCGACTTCACGGCTTTGCTCACCCGCGCCGCCAGCGCTTCGGCGAGATGCAGATTCGTGCGAGGCATGATCATCGCGAACTCTTCGCCGCCAAAACGCACGGCCAAGACATCTCCCTGCGCATGCGCGCGCAACACCGACGCAATGTACCGCAACACTTGGTCGCCCAGGGCATGACCCCAGAGGTCGTTAAGCCGGCGGAATTGATCGATGTCCAACATCAGCAAACACAGATCGCTGTTGTCGGCACTCGCATCGGTAATCCGCCGATGCAAGGTCTCATCGAACATGCGCCGGTTGGCGAGGCCGGTGAGGCCATCCGTCAGCGCTTCGACCTTCACGCTCTGGAGCGCTGTCTGTAGCTCCTGCACCTGAAGCGTTGACGCTTCAATTTGCTCGGCCAGTTTTAGATTGTGCGCCGCCATCTCGTGGGTCGTGACTGCCAAGTGCTCGACGACCGCGCGAAACTCGGTCGAGTCAACCCCGCCTTCAAAGCGCTCTGCGGCGCTCTGCAGCACTTTAGCGTACGATCCCGCCTGCCCCCCGGCGCCACGCAATCTTGATACCGTATCGTCCAGCTCCCGCGCGATCGTCTCGCTCGTCTCCAACATCTGGATCGAGAGCCGCGTGTTGGCGAAGAACCTCTCGAACAGCTCTTCGTTGGTTTCGTCCGTGAACGGCTCACCGCGTCGCAATCGCGCTTCGATTTCGCGGCTCAAGTCCGGCTTTACGCCGGCGACGTGCGTCGTCCAGATCTCATAATTGGCCGGGCTGGTGGGGATCTGCTCCTGGCCCATGCGCTCAATAATTTCGCGCGCCCGCTCCATGCCTGGCGCACCGCGAAACAAAGCTAAGTCGCTGCTCATCCAACCGCCCTCGGCACATCGCAGTCGGAGGATCACGGACGCCCTCTAAAGGCGGCGTTAATTTCTATGGCGATCAGCGCACGGCGTTCCGACGAGTTTGAGTCATAGCCCACCCGACCCTGTACGAGCGCCGGCGAGGTCCGGCGTCCAAAGACATGCAATTCCTAAGCGCCACATTCTTATGACGGGCGGGGTCGCCCAAACGTGTGGTAGTTCAGCCGCTCGCGGCCGCTGCCGGTGACGTGAACCCGCCGAAGATGGACGGACGTCAGGGGGCGATCGGCTCAGCAATTCGTTTACCGAAGGAGGCATAGCAGGGAGTATGCGCCAAACGAGAACGCTCCTGTTGGTCTTGCTGGCGCTATTCGCCTGCTTTGGTGCAGGCTTCATCATTCTTGCGAACATCGGCGATGCATCCGTTGTTGCGAGTACCGGTGGCGTCTATGGCGCACTTGAGACGGCCGGCGCCCAAGACAATGTCTCTTTGCGCGATGACCTTTATGCAGTCGTGCTAGGCCTGAGGGGCCCTTGGGCGGCAGTTCAACTGGGCGGCTTCATCGTGCTTTTCCTCGCGCTGATCGCGCTGGCGACAACCTTGCGCAAACTCAAGTAGCTTGTCGCCGTCAATCAATGCCCAGCACCATCGCTGCCCAGCCGCGCCGAGAAATTGGTCACACTGAACGAGCCGCTCAATCCTGGTTCATCGACCCCGCCCTATCTGGCCGACCGCCTGTTAGCGGCAACGCTGGCGGGCCGCAGGGCGGGGCTGCAACAGGGGCTTTGGGGCCCGCCCCGTTCTGGTGCTTTCCTGAAGCCGTACCGCGCCCCTTTCCCCCGGGCAGCGGCGCAACTTAAAGGGAGCGAGGCGCGGGGATGGGCTCAATCCACGCGCCTCTTTCCCCTGAGACTCGCCCAGTTGTTCAGCTTGCGCTCAGCCCAGTTCCGACACACACCGCCCGATCTGGGGTGCTGCGGCGCCCACTAACTTGGGTGACGCTCAACGCGCGTTGCCGGACTGGGGAGGCATAGAGTGCTCAAGGAATTTCGTGATTTTGCTATGCGCGGCAACGTGGTCGACCTCGCGGTCGGGGTGATCATAGGCGCCGCCTTTGGGGCCATCGTGAGCAGCCTCGTCGACAATGTCATCATGCCGCCAATCGGCTTGCTCATCGGCGGCATCGACTTTTCTCAACTCAAATTCGTGCTCCAACCAGCCGCCGAAGGCGTTGCAGAAGTCGCAATCCATTACGGCGCTTTCGTCAACGCGCTGGTCAAGTTCGTCATCGTCGCCTTCGTCATCTTCCTGCTGGTGAAGGCCATGAACAGCATGAAGAAAGCCGAACCGGCGCCTGCGCCAGCTGCGCCGCCGGAAGACGTCGCGCTTCTGCGGGAGATACGCGATCTCTTGAAGAAATAGACGGCAAAGCGGCCCGCACCGGCGGGCCGCTTTTGCTCCTTGCGCATGACAGCGGGCGCCAAGAGTTTGCAGCGCCATCAATTTTGACCGAAATCAAAGCCGCCATCTCGCCGCGTGTGGACGACTCTCCGTTGGCAAGTGATGTGCCCCGCGCCCTGCTCGATTAGGGCGCGTTCTCGACCATTAGCGAATTCGGGAAGCGGTAGGCGACAGCGGGACGAATTGGCAAACAACTCCGGCGATCAAGGTTCATCGCGTAGGCTGTCTAGGTAGGCAAAAAGGTCTCTTAGGTCCTCGGATTCCACCTCAATATCAGGCATCGTCTGGTGCGGTGTGTGGAGCCAGACTAGCACGGACAAGTCACTTCTGCCTGATGAGTTCACTATGCGTTGAAACGCAGGTGCGGCAGAGTTTGGCGAAGCCAATACTCCACGATCCACAGCGTGACATGCGGCACAGACATGATGGGCATAGAGATGGCCCTCGACAACATCACCTCCTGTCTGCGCTAGCGCGGAGGCGCTTCCCCACAACACGCCGCCGAATGCGAGAATTGCGAAGCGCATTTGGACCTCTCCTGTCGAAAGCGTCAGCCACAACGAAGCGCGAACACGTGCAATCTCAAGCGGCGTGCACGCGCGCCATGCCCGCGCGCTCGTAGAGCGCCTCTAGGCGAGCCACCACATCGCTGCGGATGATGTGTGCGCCCTGGAACTCGTGCACCAATGCGATGTCGGTATCGGCGATCATGTTTATGAGATGCGGCAAGCCCGACGGTTCTTCTTCGTGCAAATCAATTTGAGTCGGATCGCCGGTGACGACCATGCGCGAGCCTAGCCCAAGCCGGCTAAGCGCCATCCGCATCTTGCGAACGGTCATGTTCTGCGCTTCGTCAATGACGATAAAGGCGTCATTGAATGTGCGCCCGCGCATACGCCCGAGTGGAAGGATTTCCAGTTGCTCACGCTCCTTCAGCCGTCTTACCTCGGCAGGACCCAACAGAGCGTGCAACTCGTCCTCGATTGGACGCAACTGGAAGTCATCAGACGTTTCCGCGCGGATCGACTCGGTGATCACCTCCCCCTCCAGGATCATTTCACTCGACCAAGTGCAAGTGCGTTGAGGCCTGCGGCGAGCGCAAGATGGGTCTTGCCGGTGCCAGTGGGGCCGATGCCCAAAATCAACTGGTGCTGCGTATGCAGCAACGTGTTCATGAAGGCGACCTGACTCAAGGACATCGGCCGCACCGCATTCGAAAGCCCCACGAGTCGGAACGACAAGTCATGCCTCAAGCCATAACTGATTGCCTCGGAAACGGCGCGGCGTAAGCCTGCGTTGTCGAGGCGACCTGCATTCTGAAATCCGACAATGCGCTCGATCACCTCCGCCCCAAGCTTAACCGCCAAGCTATCTCCCTCTAACTGGACGCCCTCGCCTGCGGCTGCCAGCGAGAGCCGATATGGCTTCATCGCCGCTTCGATGAGTCGCCCCAAGCCATTCGGCGCGAGCAACATGTGCCGAAGCACCAAATCCGCGACCTCGACTTGCCGGTTTTCCTGGGTTTGCGTTGGATCGTTGTGGGCGGCCACGTTGCGTTTCTCCTCATCCCCTGACGGGCTTGCCTTTGGGCCCTTTTTCGAGCGCCCTATGTGCTCCGACCCCGCCACCGACGCCCTGCCCGCTTGATCGGCTCACCACTTGGCGACAAGCGATATGCGACCCATCGGGGCGTGGCATCGATTGTGGCTCTCTGATCAAAAGCGGATCGCGCAAAATCGCGCTGTCTCTAGGCGGCCAGTACCGCCGCAGAGGTTTGTGAACCACTGAGTACAACGATGGAGCGGGCGCCCTTGCCGGGTCCTTCGCTCTCCAGCGTGAGCGAACCGCCCATGGCTTTGACGGTGTTGGCGCACCAATGCAGACCAAGGCCGCCAGAACGCGCTTTCTTTGAGGAATGACCACGCTCGAAGAGTTTGGCGGCCGTCTTTGGCTCGAAACCAACGCCGTCGTCGGTGATGATGATCTTCGCGCCATCTTCCGCTTGTGCAAACGAGATCGACAGGCGTCCGGGGCGGCGATCAGCGGCAACGATCGCCTCGACCGCATTGGTCAAGAGATTGCCGATCACTTGGGACATGAGCAGTCGGTTGGCGCGCACCATCATGCCTTGCTCGGGGAGGTCGAGATCAATCTCGCCCCAGGGCGCGAACCGCGCCGCGGAGGCGTTTTTCTTGACCACATCCAGAATATCGAACCGTTCGAGCGGGATTTCCTGGTGCGCGGTGTCGCTTTGCGAACGCAGGATTTCGAGCGCTTCCGCCAACGATGCCTTAGCTGCGATGAAGGACTCGCGGCGGGCGGCTGCACGTCGGTCCACGTCATCAAACGTCGCGACCAGGAACGCAGCCAACCGCTCGCGCCGAACCTGGACCGTATCGCCAGAGGACAGCTCGCGTATCGCCTGTGCGATGTGCTCAGCGTTTGCGGACGCCTGCTCCGAAAGAGCTTGCGACAGAATGACGGTGACCGGATTGAGCGAGTTGCGCACATTGTGCATGGCGCCGGCTGCGGACTCACTCTTACCGAGCTGGAAGGATTGAACTTCCAGCTGTTCGCGCAATTCCTTGAGCTCGGCGAGCATGGTGTTGAAGCTTCGGCTCAATGCGCCGAGTTCATCCTGGCTAGGATCGTCCCCCAGTGGCGCTAGCTCACCGTCTTTGGCCACCTTGCGCATGTGTCCGTCAATGCCGGCCAAGCGCCTGACGACGAAAGCGCGCATAATGAAGAACACAGCGAAAAGCGTGCCGACCAAGATCAAAGTGCTTGTGATGAGCGCGGACACAATGGTGGTCCCGCCGAGCTTGGAGGTATCTCGCGGCACCTCAAAGGTGAGAGAGCCTACCGATGCGCCGCCGGACGCGGCGATAGGCACAACAACCCGCCAAGCATCGCGCGTACTCACCGTCGACGCCGGCGCGATCTCGTGCGTGACACGGGACGCGGTTTGCAACGCCTCGGACGCGGTTGCGCCGTCAAACTCAAGCGCCATCACGATATAGCCTGCCGGCGTGCCGGTTCCATCGCTGTGGACGACCTGGGCCACGCCGATGGCGAGAATGCGCCCATCCACCTCCACGAAATCGGAGAAGCTCGATCGACTGCGCGCTTGAGCGCGGATGCGATCTGACGCCGCCACCCGTGCAAACGCAGCGCTGAGGGCGGGCTCATCAGTCTCGGATTCGAGGTCTACATAGCTGGCGTGCAGCACGTCGCCGTTGAACCGAACATAGGCAGTCGCGTTGACGCCAACATTGATGAGACCGATTGTCGTAAGATTCGCAGCTTCGAATGCTGAATTTCGCGTGGCGACATAGTCGTAGGAATCGTCCCAGACTGCATAGTCTTTGGTCGTGTTTTCAATCGTGGACAGCACACTTTGGAGCAGCGCTTGCGCTTGAGCGACTTGCTGCTCGACGCCTCGGCGTTCCAAGCCGTCGAAGGCGGGACGGATCGTTCGATCGAGCGCCATTCCCGCGAGCATGAGGCCGACGGCGCCGACCAGGACCAGGGTCAGGTTGAGTTTAGACGCGAGCTTGAGACCGCGCCACCGATCACGCAACCAATCGAGAGAAGCCGATCGCCCTGACATTATCAAAACTCAGTGCCGACGGAGAACACGGCGCCCGCGCCATAGACATCCTCTTCGCCGGGAGGCGCGTCCTCATCCGTGTCGACATACGCGAGGCTGAGAGTGATAGCGCCGACCTGATATTGCGCGCCGAGCGAATAGTCCCACTTCTCGCCGTCGAGCGTGAAATAACCTTCCTCCCAGCCAACGCTTCCCGTCAGCGTGAACCCAGTGTCGCCGATCGGCCGCTCGGTCTCAAAAGCCACATAGGTTGATTCATCGGCAAGATTTCGTTGGTTCGGCGCGTACTCAAGCCGCGCCCGCGCGGTCCAGTCACCCACCGGACGCTCATAGAGCGCCACAAAGTTCGCATAGTCGGTGTCATCGAGATCGGGATAGATGTATTGCACGACCGAGAGATCGACATCGCCGCCCATTAGACTGAAGGCGCCGCCAATCGACAAGTCGACTTCCAGATCGCCTGAATTGCGCGTCGGCGCGGCTGCCCAAACGCCGGCATAGAGGCCGCTCTCGTGCGCGGCGTAGAGGCCGGCCTGCAAAGCGGGATCATTGTCCGTCAGCGACACGCCCCGCCAACGATAGTCGGAGACGACGCCGATTTCGCCTGACACATCGAAGGCGCCCTTGAGGTCGTCCGCCGCGGCGTTGGATGCCGACATAAGCGCGCACGCCAACACAAATGGAATTCGCATGGAGGGATACTCCCAGTGCTAAGCGGACGCAGCGCGTTGCTCGTCGCAGGGTTGAGACGTTTCGTTCAGTCGAGCAAGCGCGCCGGCTTCATCGACCGGCCTGCCGAAGCGATATCCTTGCATGTGCGAGCAACCGGCTAGGCGTAGCGCTTGATGCTGGAATTGGTCTTCAACCCCCTCGGCAACCACGGTCAAACCCATCGAACGGGCCAACTGGGTGATCGAACTCACAATGGCGGTTGAATTTCCTTCTTTGCCCAAAGAGGTCACGAACGATCGATCCACTTTGATACAGTCGATGCTGAAGTTCTTGAGATTGAACAGACTGGAGTAACCGGTTCCGAAATCGTCCAACGCCACGCGGAAACCCATCGCATGGAGCTCCGCGACCGTGTTGGCCGCGAGCTGCGCATCGTCGAACAGCGCAGTTTCTGTGATTTCAATTTGCACGCGGTCTGGCGTCAAGCCAGCCGCCGCTACGGCTTGCTGCACATAGGCGGTGAAACCCGGCCGGTGGAATTGTCGAGGCGAGAAGTTGATCGAGACATAGCGGCCGGGCCAGCCTTTGCAAGCTTCCAACGCGCGCGGCAGGACCCAGTCGCTGAGCTCATGGATGAGCGAGCCTTCCTCGGCGATCGGTACGAACAACGATGGCGAGATCGTTCCGTGCTCTTCACTTTCCCAGCGGACAAGGGCTTCGAACCCAGCCACTTCCAGAGTGTCTTGGCGGACGATGGGTTGGTAGACGAGTGAGAGCTCGTTGTCGGCGATCGCTTTGCGCAAGCCGTTTTCAATCAGCAGGCGGAACCGCGTGCTTTCATCGAGACTCTGGTCGTAGACATAAGCTTGGCCTCGCCCGCCGCGCTTTGCGGCATAGAGCGCCAGATCGGCGCGGCGCACGATGTCGATGGCGTCCCTTTCGCCGTCCTCCAGCGAAATCGATACCCCGATTGACGCCCCGATTTGCACGGAATGCCCGAATATGGCTCGATCCTGCGTGCATATCTTGACGAAGTTTTCGCAGACTTCGCGCATCTGTGTTGGATCGTTGAAGGGAAGCACTAGGCCGAATTCGTCGCCGCCGATGCGCGCCGCCATAGCGCCAGGCGGTAAGGCCGTGTGCAGCCCACGCCAAACCGAACGAACGAGATCGTCGCCTGCGGCGTGACCCAAATTGTCGTTGACCGATTTGAAGCGATCGAGATCGAGGATGGCCACTGCGAAGCGCGCACTCTTTTGCTGAACGCGGTCGGTGAGCTCGCGAATAAACGCAGCGCGATTGGGCGCGCCAGTGAGGACATCGTGAAACGCAGCGTGGCGGGCGCGCGCCTCGCTGGCCGCAAGCAGCGCGTTGCCTTCTTCGAGTAGCTCTACCTGTTGTTCAAGCTTGCGCTGTGCTGCCTGCAGCTCGCGCTCTGTTCGCCACTTTGCCGAGAGCGCGCGCGCCAATTGCAGGATTTCGTCGATCTCAAAGGGCTTGGCGACGTAATAGAGCTTTTCCAGGGGGCCTGCGACCTTGGCCACGTCAAGCGGCGAACTATCCGAATAGCCCGTGACCATGACCAGATTGATGTCGGCGTCCACCGCGCGAATGAGACGCGCCGTTTCTTTGCCGTCGATGCCCGGGGGCATGCGCATATCGAGAAAGACAAGCTGATACGGCAAGCCGGCGCGCAGACTTTCCTCGACCGCCGCCACGGCGTCCGCACCCTGATCGACATAGGTGACTTCGAAGTCGGGTGTCTCGACCGGCGCCGTGTCGGCTGCATCCGCGTCAGAGAACAGGGACGACGCCATTGCGGAGAGTTCGCTCTGCTTTTGGCCGCCCGACAGTGATGCAAACGCGGCCTTGTACGCGGCCAACACGCCGCGATCATCGTCCGCCACCAAAATGCGCATTACAGAACCCCGACCAACTTCTTTGATCGCGATCAACATGACGAAGCCGAAATAACGGTTCCTAAAAGAACCCCGCGAGGTGACCTATTTTGGGTCAGCGTGCGTACGAGTGCAAAAGCTCAGCGACTTCCGCCCAGAGTTTATGATGGAGTAAGCCGGTGCCCCACGCGAATGAAGAACGCTTACCCCGCGAGGTCCGCCCGCTTACCTATGCAACGTTCGAGCTACTTCTCGATGTCGTTCATACTTGGAGGGGTGCGGCGCCGTCATTGGATTTGGAAACGCTCTTGATTTGTATCGCCGTCAATGAGGCGGCTATGCGTCGTTTCCTGGTCGGACCGGAAGCACGCCCCGACCTGATTGATCACCCAGCGCCACCAGATGACGTACGCGGCAGCATTTCACGACACGCGATTGCTGATCGCTTAGACCTGTCACGCGAGACCGTGAGGCGTAAGGTGAACCAATTGATTGAGATTGGCCTCCTCGTCGAAGATGCGCAGGGCGAGGTTCGCCCGGTGCAACGGCTCGCTGACCCTGCAGTGCAGAAAGCGGCCGAAGATTCGCTCTCGGCCGTGCGGCGCTTTGACAAACGCCTGCGCTCGTTAGGGTGTGAAGGCGTATGAATTGGCTGGCGACCCCGCCACAATGGCCAAGATAAACCCCTTACCCAGTTTGGGTCAGGCGCGTCACTTTCGTTAATCGGGCACTGCCGTTTGGCGCGTGATCATAGCCACGTGACGTGCGCTAGCCGCCAAGTCGATCTTGCCAGCGTCACCAAGTGCGGAACATTGAAGGTGCGCGTTCAATGAATGAGGTTTTAGCAAAGTTTCAAGGATCAGAGGGTGCGGCCCTTGCACACGACACTATCGATGTCCTCAGCGGCCATGAGATCCCTACCAGCCCGGCGAACTATGAGATTTGGACGGTGCATCGACTAGGTGCAAATCCGGCCCTCAGCGCGGAAATCGAAACCCGCCTCGCGAAGGCGGAGCCGTTCACCAGCGAAGTGAATGAGGATTTGTTCGAGCGGTATTTCTCGAATACGCGGCTCTCTGTCCAAGTGATGGAAGCAAGCGACGGCATCGCCCGCGAATTGACGGAAGCGGTTGCGACCCTGCGCGAAGCCGGCGAGCAGTCCGGCTCCTACGCCAAGACTCTGCAAACAGCCGCAGCAACTTTCGACGGCGGCCTCGATCCATCAGGTTTTCGCGCGCTCGTGGCTGAACTCACCGCGGCCGCCCGCGACATGGCAGATCAAAACCTGCAAATGTCGGAACAGATGAAAACATCTTCGCGTCAGGTCGAAACACTGCAAGCTGCGCTGCAAAGCGTTAAGGCTCAGGCCCTCACCGACGGCCTCACCGGGCTGGCAAACCGCAAGTACTTTGACGAGACCCTGCGCCGCCGCATTCAAGAGACCACAGCCGGAGACGGAAACCTCTGCCTGCTCATGTGCGACATCGACCACTTCAAGCGCGTCAATGATAGCTGGGGCCATCTGGTGGGCGACCAAGTTATCAAGTTCATTGCACACACGCTTCGCACGCATGCGGCGGGAGACTTTCTTGCCGCCCGCTACGGCGGCGAGGAGTTCGCGATCATCATGCCGCGCACCGAACTGGGTCAGGCGCAATCGATTGCGGCGGCCATACACGGCGCGGTTCGGTCAAAGCGTCTTACCCGCCGATCCACCGGCGAGAGCCTTGGCGCCATTACGCTTTCGATCGGCCTGGCCCAACGCCGAGAGTTTGAAAGCGTAAATGACCTGATCGCGCGTGCAGACGCCTGCCTCTACGCCTCCAAGCGCGGCGGTCGTGATCGCATCACCTGCGACGGTGAGATGGATCAAGCATCCGCAGCTTGAAGCCGCTGCTCGACCGTCGCGAAGACCAACTCGCGCCCAGTCGCCGTATTTCGTGATTGGTGGTGTCAATCAAAAGCTGTCGTTGCTCGCCGCCTTTCGGCTTAACGAGGTGGAAAGACGCAACCAGCTATTGCTCCGTTGATTATGCCTGTTGTCGCGCAAATCTGCACTGCCCTGGACATCCGAGTTCATGAGTACTCGGGGGCGATCGGTCCGGCGGAGCTCTTCCAGCTTGCGGCCTTCTATCGACAGCACCCTCAGTTCGTGCATGCGGACGTCATCAGCTTCGTAGACGAAACAGCGACCGGCGCTGACATCTTAGTGTCTCAACTCGAAGCACTGCGCATTGAATTTCGACGGCTTCATGCATCGTCTCAACTTGCGTTGGTGCGACGCTCGGCATGGGTGTGCCCAAACCTTGGCGCATGGCGCTTATTGGAAGACTTCCTTGGCCAACGCCACTCGCGCGACAGCCAAGGTACCGAAGTTTGCTTGGTGGCCTCGCTCTGCGAGGCTGATTGTCTGTTTGAACCGGATGAGCTGAGGGCCGTCGAGACGCGTGACGGCTTTCAGGACCTCTTTCGCATCGGGAACGCCAACACAGACGAAGCCAAGGTGCGCCCTTAAATTCTATGGAGGCGAGCGGCTGTTTAGGGCCAATCTCTGCCCTTCTGCCACAACCTTTCGAATGACCGTTCTTAATCGCCAAACAGCCGGACTGTCTTGCGAGGCCCGCCCGATAAGGCAGTTGATCGGGCAAGGCCCGTCATCCGGCGCTGACTGGAGGCGCGCACAAGGGATACCGAATAGTGCGCGACCTATGCGATCTTGACGAAACTGGCTTATGGCATATTATGCCATTGGAGACTTTGATATGTCCACTCGCAACGTCGTGCTGACAGAGCGTCAGGATGAACTCATCGACGCGCTCGTCGAAACCGGGCGCTATCAGAACGCCAGCGAAGTGTTGCGCGAAGGATTGCGCCTTATCGAACAGCGCGAAGCTGAAGATGCAGCCAAGCTCGCGGCGCTGCGCGAGGCGGCGCGCATCGGCATGGCCGATTTTGACGCCGGCCGGTTCACCACATTCTCTGACGCCAACGAGATGCGCAAACACTTGCGCGCCCGCGCCGCCAAGATCATCGCCAAGACAAAGCGCGGTTGATGCGGCAAAGCCGACGTCTCTCTTTAGCGAAGGCGGCGCAAACTGACCTCGACACGATCGCGGCCTGGACCGCAGAGAAATTTGGCCCCTCTCAGGCTGAGAGCTATATCGAGGCGGTCCTTGATACCATTGATGAACTCGCCGCGCTGAAATCTCCTTCCAGAAGCATTGCGCGCGACGAGATCGCAAAAGGCGTGCGAACCCTGCACATGCGCAAGCGCGGCCGCAGAGGGCGCCATTTTCTTCTCTATTCAGAGACCTCGGACGAAGTGAAGATCCATCGCATCCTCCATGACAGTATCGAGCTCTCGCTTCACATACCGCGCGAGGAGATTTGATCGCGCCCGGCAAAGTTGAAATTGAGCGGCCCGCACGTTCAAATCATATCTGACGATTTATCAAGACGCACTGACATCTCAGGCTATGCCGGCGCTGACTTCATCACACCCTGCCCCAACAATTTTGCTCGACGGGCGTGGTTGATTCAATCCGGTCAGTGGCTTAGCCCCGCAGCAATGGCGTGATCTCGCCGTTAGCGGTCATTGCGGAGGATCAAGGCGATCAGGCTGCCGTCATGCACATTCGCCTTATGCCGAAGGCTCTTACGCTCATGGCCCTTTCGTTCGTAGCGCTTGCGGCCGCCGCGTGCACAACCCGAGCGCAGCCCCGGTTTGAACCTCTGACGCCTGCCGAGAGGACGGCACTGATTGAGGAAGGTCGCCAGATCGCTACAAGCCAGTGCGGGAGCTGTCATGCGGTCGGGCCAGCGGACGCGAGTTCACGGCCGGACGCCCCACCACTACGCAGCGTGCTTGAGCGTTATGACTCGGCCGCTCTCACCGGAAATCTGATGATCGGAGTTCGGGTTGGTCACCCTGACATGCCTCTGTTCCATATGGGCCCACGCGGCGCAGATGCTTTGGTCGAGTACCTTTATTCGATCAGATCACCGAACCAGCAAGGTCCGGAGCGATGAGCGTCGGGCCCCGATCCAGAGCAAGGTTACCGCTCGCTGTTAGCGCAGGCGAAGCAGAGCGCCGCTTCCGGACGCGCTTCAAGACGCTTGGGAGCGATCCCATCGCCGCAACGCACACATTCTCCATAACTGCCTTGTTCGATACGCAGCAGCGCCCGGTTCACGGAAACAATCTCGCGGCTGATCAACGCGGCCTGTCCTTCGAGGGACTCATCGTCTTCCAATTCCACCGCTTGCTCGGACAGGTCACGGTTGAGGGGTTCGGCCAGCTCCAGGGAGATCCGCTTCTGCCGCTCCTTAAGTTCCGCGAGTTGTTGTTCCAGACTAGCTCTAGCTGCATCGGCATTCGACCGACGCGTCCTAACAGCCCGAACTGACGAGGCGCGCCGACGCGTTTGTACACTTCCGAGGCGGCAAGGATGCCAACTATCTGTTCTCGCCCAGAACGAAAACTCGCCATGCGGAAATGGCCTGGTATGATCCGCAAGGCGCTGACGCATGCTATCGCGTGGGCTGTAGCGCCGATTTCGCGGAGAGGCCTAGTCGATTGGTGAGTTCAACCGGTCAGCGCAACGGTTCTTGCGACCGATCAAAGAACCCAGCATCGATACTCGTACTGTTCAAGCCATGAATGCCGCCGATTTGCCAGCCCTCGCCGCCGTCGCCGTCATGCTGTTGGTGGGCGGCTACGTCCTGCTCAACAGCTTTGACTTGGGCGCGGGCACACTTTGCATGTATCGCACGGATCGTGCTGATCGTGACTCGATCCTTCAGTTAACTGCTGCGGCTCGCTTAAGCAGTGAATGGTGGATCATCGCGGCTGCGGTCGTTATGTTCTTCGCCTTTCCGTTCCCATTCAGAGTGCTGGCAGAAGGCTTGGCGGTCCCCATTGTTATGCTAGTGGCAGCGTTGGCCATACGGAAAACAGCGGCAGCATTTCGAAAATCAGCAGATGACCTGGCTGAACGCCGCTGGTCGAAGATCTTTGCGATCGCATCCTTGCTCGCGACGCTGGCGCAAGGCTTTTCCTTGGGCGGATTTCTGCGAGGCTTTTCTATTGCGGGAGGAGAGTTGCTCGGGGGATGGTTCAACTGGATTTCGTTGTTCTCGCTGCTTGTGGCGGTGGCCCTTGCAATCGGATACGGGTTGCTCGGAGCCGCGTGGCTCGCGTGGCAAGGGGTGGCCCGAGTAGCAGAACGAAGCCGGGCGCTCCTACAGCCGCTTTCGATTGCCTCGGCATTTGCAATGGCCGCAATCAGCGTAGCCACACTGTTTCTGCATACCATCGTAAGCGCACGTTGGGGCCTCTCCCTTGACGGCGTCGATTGGGCCTACTTCTTGCCTCTCTCCCCCTTGCCGGCCGCCGCTTTGGCCGGCCTGATGTGTTCTTACCTGTGCGCAGAGAGGGTCGGCTCGCCCTGGCCATTCCTCGGCGGACTTGCAGCGCTCATGGCGGGATATGCGGGCCTGGCGGCAAGCGTCTGGCCATTCGTAGTTCCTTATGGCAGGAGTTACGTTTGTACTTGCTTTGGACGGCGGCCTTAACTCTTGGCCTCGCCATCTTCTCCGCCGTGAGTTTCGTGAGGTGGCGGGTGCGCAATGAAGCGATGAACAGGTCTGCTTGACGGCCAACTCATCCGCTATGCGGTCCACTGCTACACTCTTGCGTCCACGCAACGGGCCTCGTTTCTTGATATAGGATTACTCCCGTTGGACTTCCCTGCTGGCAAGCGATGGACGCGTCAGGGTCTGGAGATACAGAAATGGCCATTCGCGATATTCTATGTCCGATTTTTTCACTTGAGGCAGACGGAGTCGTGTTGGCGGCAGCCGAAGCGGTAGCTGAATTCAGCGGCGCACGGATCAAGGCGCTCGTTGTCGAAGTTGAACCTGCGCATAACGTTAGAATCGAAGGCCCGGTGGAGCGCAGTGCCTTGAGCCATTCGCTAGACCAGATGCACCGCGGCTTCGTAGAACAAAGCGTAAAGCGCGCACCGCGAGAATTCGAAGTCCGCGAGATTTGTGTATCCGCCAGTGGCGCAGGCGCCAGTTTGAACAGTGAAGCACAGCTCGCCGATCTCACCATCATGCTGCGCCCCGGCCAGGCGCCGCTGGCGGATATGCGCGTTGCGATGGCCGAAGCCGTATTGTTCGGCTCTGGCCGGCCGCTCCTTCTCATCCCCCCGAATTGGCGTGGTGATTGGATCGGCGGCAATGTGGTTGTGGGTTGGAACGGCTCGCGTGAAGCAGCGCGAGCACTCGGCGATGCAACAGTTTTCTTGGACCAGGCCACGAGCATCACGGTAGTTTGCGTGGCCTTGGGCGAAACGCGCACGCGGGCAGATGCTTCCGCGCAATCTGTTGTCGCGCACATGAACAAGCGCGGCAAACATGCGGAACTACGACACGTCGGTAAACTCGGTTTCAGTGATGGCGCAACCCTATTCGGCCAAGCTGAAGCGCTCGACGCCAACCTGGTCGTCATGGGCGGTTATGGCACCCCACGGCTGCTTGAGCGGATTGTCGGCGGCGTCACTCGGGAAGCACTCGATAAGGCTAGGGTACCTGTGTTGATGTCGCACTAGGTTCCTCCGGCTCTCGGGCCGTCGTCTCGCATGTCAAATGCCCTGCCGGCGATCTCGCTCCGATTGCCGCTCGCGATCATCAGCGCGGCCAGACGCGCGCCGGTCTCAAAAACGGCCTGCGCGCTCCAACAAGCCATTGACGCCCTGCTCGCCAATTCGGCTTAGGTTCGCCGAAGATGGCCATTGCGGCATCTTCACCGGCTTGATCGAACGCAAACCTCTCCAGACCGCGCGCCCCATCCTGTGCTCCGCAGGAGACATAATCATGGCTCTATCCCAAACTGCCGCCTCCTACCCGGAGCATGAAGCAACTTTGACTCGGCGGACGCTGCGCGTCACCCAAAGAGACTGGCTCGTTGTTGCGCCCGTCATCTGCTTATGGGCCTGCGTGATAACTCTGCTGGCGGTTGGCTCGATCACGCAGATGTAAACTGTCCAAGTCGCTCCAATGCGGTCGCTAGGAAGTCACTCTGATTGACACTGTTCTCGCCCAAATTCGTCTTATGTGCGCGAGCGGGAGCAAGAGAAGCCGGTCGCACCACGCGGCGCGGTCGAATATTCAAGCGCGTAAGCTAAGGTTGAGCTTGTCTTGAGCCTCTTCACACTGATCTTCGGCGAAATTCCCCCTCGGCGGCACGTCAAGCGGCACAATACAGCCGCTCCTCGGCCAACGTTCACGCACCTGCTCGACACCATCGCCGCACAAGCTTCCAACCATAACGTAGGCGATCTGCGTGATGTCACGGTGCGCGACATCATTGCCGCCGTCGGCAGTCGTTCGTATGGGGCGCTTTTATTGCTCCTGGGCGTCGTTTCGATATCTCCGCTCACCGTGCTGCCGGGCGCTAATTGGTTTGTGGCGGCAATAACGCTGCTTGTGGCGATGCAGATGACCTTCTCGGCACAGCACCTCTGGCTTCCCTCGGCCTTGCTTGATGTGCGCATTCACCGCGCGTCTGTTGAAGATGCCGTAGCCAGATTACGCGGCGCCGCACACACCTTGGACGCGTTGCTAAAGCCGCGTCTGACCGTACTCGTGGAAAAGCCGAGCATGAACCTAGCGGGGTTGTTATGCGCTGTTGCAGCGCTCGCGACGTTTCCGCTTGGTCTCGTGCCGCTGGGGCCCGTAGTGCCGGGCCTAGCCGTCTCAAATATCGGTCTGGGCCTCTTCTTCAAGGATGGATTGATTGTGCTCGTCGGCGCTCTGATTGTCGCAGGCGCCACGGCGTTGGCCTACCATCTCATAGGCTAGGCAGTGACGTTTTCGACGAGTGGCTTAGTCGATCCAGTTCAGTCGTTCGCGCCCGCGCACACTGGACGGCACGCCTTCGCCGAAGTGCGTCAGTCGGCAAGCAGTAGTTCGAACTCCCTGCGGAGTTCGGCGTGGTGTCCAAGTAAGAGGTGTCCGCCCCGATCAAGCGCTAGAAACCGGCTTCGGGGGACGCGGGCCTCAATTGTTTCTCCGATCTCGAATGGGTTCAGTCTGTCGTCGCGGGCGTGCACAACCAGAACTTCGGCGCGAATGTCTTCAAGATCGTAGGTCGCCGCGGGATCGACTGCCGCGCCCTCGTTGTTGACCCCATCGATGCGTCGCGATGCGGGGAGAAATGTGTCGATAAGATCCCGAACGAAAAGCGCTTCTTCGTCTGAGAGACCCTCACGGAGATCGGCGTGGGCGTCGAACGCTTCCGCCAACTGACCGCGCGCCACCTTGGTCATCACCCAATAAACCACATCATTCCCGAGAAGCGCCGAATACGCCCAAGTCGGGATCGGCCGATCCTCGACCGCGGGAGTGAATGGCGTGAACGGCGCCGAAGACAGCAACATCATCCGGTCGACCCTCTCGGGAAACATCTCTGCAAACTTGAGCGAGGGGGGAACGCCGCCTGACATGGCCAGGATACTCACGCGTTCTATGCCCATCGCATCCAGCAGATCGACAAAGGCTTCTGCCTGCGCCGCGCTCGACGCCTCATCAAGCATAGCGCTGCCGAGATATCCGAAACGCGAAACGGAGATCCATCTGAAGCCGTCGCCACCAATGGCCCGCGCCAACAAGCGCCCTTGATCAAATCCGCCGCCAGCGCCGTGGACGACGAGCACAGGCGGTCCTTCGCCCCAACTCACATACTCGATCTCTCCATGCCGGGTTTGGGCGAGCGATCGCTCTGTCTCCAACTCGGCAATTCGTTTCCGCGTGTCAGCCAACGCCAATACAGAAAGAGCAAGCAGAGCGCAGAACAGGAGTGCAAGTGCGGTCAAGGCGATGCGGAAAAACATCTTGATCCAGGCAGACCCTTCAAGCCATTGATCGGCACTCTAGCATATCTGGCTGCTAGTCCGCGCGCTTGCCATGCTCTCTCATCGTCTGCAGCCATCTTTCGCGCGCCCTTGCATCTTCCGCGCCGACACCGCCAATCAGCGTCTCATGTATCGGCCCGATCCCGGCCATGCCGAGGATGCCGCTCTCGAACCCCTTGACCCCATGTGCGCCGAACACCAGCCGATAAGCCGTCGCTGGCATGCCCATTGTTACAACTACGCGCGCTGACCGGCCCTTTAGCATCTTTCGAGGCCAACCCTTCTCAGTTTGTTCGATGGCAAACTGAGCGCGCGCGAAATGCTCAAAGAACGCCTTCACGAGCGCGGGCATAGTCCCCAGCCACAAGGGATAGACCACCATCAAATGGTTGGCCTGAAGCACTGCCTGCTGCACTTGCCGGACCGGCTCAGGTGCGGGCGTGGCGAACTCTGCCGGATCGCGCAGGATCGGGATTTCGAGCGCGCCGACGTCGAAGCGCGACACCGAGTGGCCCGCTTCCGTCGCGCCATCTGCATATGCGTCAGCGAGCGCATGGCAAAAGTGGCGGGCGCTCGAATGTGGGTGCCCTTGAAGGATGCAAATGTTGCTCGGCATGTCAAAGGCGCTCATGATTATTGAATGTCTTGTAGCGACAGTCGCGAGCGTCATTGATCCTCGTCAATTGCGACCGCAATGGGGACACTCGCCGGGCTGGTCCGCGATCCGCGCTCAGCCCATGAGTTCGCTCAGGCCCCTGGATGGCGTCATTGTTTTTCGGCTGTTGCTGCCCAGGAGGAGGCCTCATGAGTGTTGATGTTCACGCCAACGGACTCCGATCTGCGCTTTCCGCTGGAACAGCGTATTGGGGGCTGGTGTTCATACTCGGCTTCGTTATGGGCACGGTGCGAACCATGTTCGTCGCCGATGCGCCCGGTGGCGGACGGATCTTGGGCGTACTGCTCGAACTACCGATCATGCTGACCGCGTCCTGGTTCTTGTGCAGCTTCGCGATCCGGCGCTTTCACGTCCCCACAACGCTTGGCGCCCGCGCGCTGATGGGCGGCTTGGCCTTTGCCCTTCTATTGCTAGCAGAGCTTGTGGTCGGCACCTTATTGTTTGGCCGCTCGGCGAGCGAACACTTCGCGCTTTACCAGGAAGCGAGCTACGCGGTCGGGCTGGCCGCCCAGATCGGCTTTGCCCTGATGCCATCAGTCCAGCTTTGGCGGCGTCGCGTGTCATGAATCTGCCCACGTCAGCCCTCACAGGCGCCAGGCTGACGTGGGCTGCAACTATCGGCCCGGCGCTCTTGGGTGTGACCGCGTTCACCAGGAACGCCGGCATCGGCGCCGATCCGGGCCTCGCTGCGTTTTGAACGTTTCTCGCGATCAGAGGCAAGACAATGACAATCTGGTTTGCCTCGCCATGCGCCTCTATGGCGTCCACCCCTCAATCATGATCCGCCGCACGACCGGGTTGCGACCGTGGTTGCTGTGAGCGGCGACGGGGTTTGCCAGCACACCCGGGATCCAGAACGCCGGATTGCGCACGCGCACATTGACGACACTGCCCACCAGCGGCGCTTCGGCGAGATAGTCGGGCAAACGATAGCCCATGATGTCGTTGGGGTCGTTGAACGCGATCACTTGCATGCTCGTGCGCGTGCGGCAGGCGTTCTCTGGCGCGATGCTAAGCCCGCGATCTCGTGGATCTCGTAACAACACGCGACGCCCACCGACCAGCGCATGGATCGTGCAATTCGTCTCTGGATCACACCCGAATTGCGGGTGCGCGGTGACCAGCAACGAAACCTGGTTGGAGAACATATAGACGGGAGTGTCGTTCAACAGCGCCGGCATGATCTCGCACGTCAGATCGGGAGACCCCAAGTCCTCCGGCCAAAGTCGAAACTCGTCGAGCGCGTCGAGCAGAAGGAAGCTGCCCAGAGAATAGGTCAGCATCGCAAACGCGTGACTGTCCAGGTGATCTCCAACCGCGCGTGCGCTGCCGAAGCGGTCAAGGGTGTCTTGGGTCAGCTGGCAGCGTGGATCGGCTGGATCGCGGCGCGGCGCCTCGAGCGCATCAGCAGCCATGATGCACAAGCCTTGACGGATCGCATCGCGAGCTGCGGCGCCGAGCGGCCCAACCGAGAGCACCGCATCGGTCATGCCCGCGACCATGACATCATCTTTTATGATCGCATTGAAGAAGGCGCGCGGCTGACGCTCTCGATCGCTGGCGCGTCGGTCATCACGTGAAGGACGGCGCGGCTCGCCTTCACAAGCTGCCCAAGTCGGATTGAACGCAAAGCGCACGTCCGTCTCGAAGCGCGCCAGAAATCGATCGGTGACTTCGTCCGCGTAGGGCGTCCAGAGGATTTCGTAGAAGATGAGACGCGCTGTATCACGCTCGCGCGACGACCAGGCCGTGATGCGTAGCGTTGCCGGAGGGAACTCTTCCGTCGCGCCGCCTTCCGGGCCGAGCGTGTAGCGCGGCCGATCGAGATCAATGACAATGTCGGACTGGCAGAAAGGCTGACCGAGCGCTTGGGCGATGTCGGACTGCGTGAGGAACGAATAGCCATGCGCGTCGGTGGCCATGCCGTTCACGACAAGGACGCGCAACTGGCCTTCTAGACCCGAAAGGCTGGCGAACCTCTCGCGCAGTCCAATGATGCGCTGAGGAGGTGGGCTTGCAGTTTGCGGAGATGGCGCGCTGACGAACTGGACCGCGCCCTCGGAGAGGCGCGTCTGCGCGCAGCCAACGACCAGTAGCGCCAAGAGAACGCCCGCAAACGCTCGATCGCGACTGACCATTGCAACGCTCCAGTTGCGGACCAAGCTGTCTACGTGCGCTGCGCCTGGCAACCCCATTCCCGAGAAAAGCGGAAACCGCGTTGCGGCAGCGCAATCCTTTGGCGGCACGGCGTGCTAGGCAGAGCCTGCAACGAGCGGCGGAGCGAACTCTATGGCGATCAGCAACAGCTATGCCCTATCGAGACGCGCCCTTGGCGCAGGCCTTGGCGCTTCTCTGCTCGCCGGATGCGGCGCCAGCGGCGACGACTACGCGCAAGCCGCCACGAACATTCGCCGACCACTCGACGCCTCGGCGTCTGACCCGATTGTTGAGCTCGTGCGCTTTGCAATACTGGCGGGCAACGGACACAACACCCAGCCCTGGCGCTTCGAGAGGACCCCAGACGGGATAGACATCCTGCCCGACATGAGCAGGCGCACACCGGTCGTCGATCCCGACGACCACCACCTGTTCGTGAGCCTCGGCGCAGCCGCCGAGAACCTGTTGATTGCCGCGCCAACGATGGCGCGCGCTAGCGCTTTGTCGATTGGCGCGCAAGCCTCGCGCCTCTCGATCGCCTTGGAAACGAGGACGGCAAACAACGATCCCCTCGTCGCCGCCGTTCCACGCCGCCAATGCACACGCTCGGTCTATGATGGCCGGGCCCCGGCCGCGGAAGAGCTTTCCCAGATTGCGCGCGCCGCCGCGATCGAAGGCGTCGAAGTACGGCTGTTGACCGCACGCTCCGAGATCGACGCCGTGCGCGACTATGTGATCGAAGGCAACCGCGTGCAAATGAACGATCCAGCATTCGTACAGGAGCTCAAGGACTGGATCCGCTTCAACCCTCAAGCCGCGATCGCCGCAGGCGACGGACTCTACGGTCCAAGCTCCGGCAATCCGATACTGCCCGACTGGATCGGCCCAACGATGTTCGGCATGGCGTTCACGGTCGACGCCGAGACCAAGAAGTACACAGAGCAAATGGCTTCAAGCGCAGGCGTCGCGGTTTTTACAGCAGCTGCGGCCACGCCCGCGAATTGGGTCGGAGTCGGGCGCGCCTATCAGCGCTTCGCGCTCCAGGCCACTCTCCTCGGCGTCAAACACGCCTTCGTAAACCAGCCGGTTGAAGCGCTGGAGGTCCGCACACAGTTCGCCGCGCACCTGGGCTTGGGCGACAAGCGTCCGGACCTTGTGATCCGCTTTGGCTATGCGCCGGATCTTCCCTTCTCGATGCGCCGCCCGGTCAGCGCGGTATTGTCGACATGACCGCCGGCGGCGCGCTGAGCACGCGCCTGCGTTGGGTTGGGCTTGTAGTTATTGTGCTTCTTGCGTCATGGGCGAGCCTCATGCCGCTCGCGCCGCCAAGCGTGCCCCAAAATGCGCCTGATCATATGTTCTCCGCAGCGCGCGCGATGGTGCATGTACGCGCGCTCTCCGAATCGCCACGACCTGTCGGCTCGCAAGGCCACGCGGAGGCGCGCGACTACGTCCTACGCGAGCTGCGCGCCCTTGGACTCGATCCGCAACTTCAAGAGACAACAAGCGCCTTCCGCTTTCCGGGCGCGGAAGGATTTGGCGCCAGTATCGTGCGCAACGTGGTCGTGCGCATTCCTGGCGCCGATGCAAGCGGCGCAATCCTCTTCAACGCCCATTATGATGGCGGCAATACCGGACCTGCCGCCGGCGATTGCGGCGCCTGTGTCGCGGCCGTGCTCGAAATGGCGCGCGCGCTGATTGCAAGTCCGACGCTACGCCAAGATGTCATCCTCGTGTTCTCCGATGCAGAGGAAGTTGGTGATCACGGCGCCCACGCTTTCGTCACCCAACATGCGTGGATGCGCGACGTGCGGCTTGCCGTCAATTTTGAGGCCATGGGCACGAGCGGGCGCGCCTCGCTTTATGTGACGAGCCCCAACAACGGCCCTCTGATCGCGGCAATGCGAAAGGTCGCTCCTGGCGGATTTGGCTCATCCTTCGTCACCGGCATGTTCAATGCGATGCCGCAGATGCGCAATGCTTGCGACCTCCAGGATTACATGGATGCGGGCGTTCCCGGTCTCGGTTTCGTGATCCATGGCGACACGCAGCATTACCACACGCTGCTCGACTCCCCAGACAATCTCGACTCACGCACGATCCAAAGCTTCGGCGACTATGCTCTCGGCTTAGCGCGTGCGCTTGGCGCTTCATCGCTGGACGAGCTTGCCGGCCCGGACGCCGTCTTCTTCACCGTCGGCCCGTTCGGGGTGGCGCAGTACCCTGCCGGTTGGGCGCTGCCGATCTCGTTGACGACGCTACTTCTGCTGGCGATCGCTGGCTTTGTTGCGAAGCGGCGGCTGTCGCAGGCGTTGGCGCCAGCCCTCGTGATCGCTGTGGCGTTTGCCGTCGCCGCTGCGCTGACGACGCTCTTGTGCGTGGCGGTCTGGGCCGGCGCGCGTGCACTCGACCCCAACCTTCAGGTCTTCATGATCGGAAGCTACGCTACCCCATGGCATGTTTGGGGGCTTGCACTCCTGGCGAGCGCTTGCATCGGCGCGGCATTCCTTCTCATTGCAAGACGCGTCAGCGCCGATCAGCGCGTCTTCGGCGCAGCGCTTGCGTTCACCGCGATTGGTCTGGCGTTGGCAGTCAATGCGCCGATGCTCTCCTACCCCTTCGCACTGCCCGCATTGGTCGCAATCCCGCTTGTGGTCTGGCGCGCGCTCGGTGCAAAACGATCGAGAACTTGGATCGCCGCCGCGCTCGCGTTGGTTCCTCTCGTGTTGGTGACGTTTCTCGTCACCCCACTCGTATGGCCCGGGGGCATGCTCAACGCCTTCATGCTGCGACTGGAAGGCATGAGCGGATTGCCGTTCCTTGCGGCGCCGACGCTGTTGACGACTCTCGCGCTTGGCTTCGCCCTCCTGGTTTGGCCCCTCGACATTAGCCGTGTGCGGATGAAATGGGCAGCAGCGCCGTTTCTAGCGGCTGTCGCGATGTTAGCGTTTGCGACAACGCAAAGCGATTTTTCAAACGAACGTCCGCGGCCTGAGTCCGTACGCTACGAGTTGGATGCGACCACGAACGAAGCACTCTGGACAACAACGGACATGGACCTCGGCGATTGGACGGGGCAGTTCATCCCGGCGGGAAACGAGCGCAACCCGGAAGTTCGCTATGGCGTTCCTGGGGGTGCGCCCACGTTCACGGCGCCAGCTCCGCTTCAGGCGTTGGCAGCGCCTGTCGCCACGCTTGTCGATGACAGAACCGCAGACGCAGGACGCACGGTGCAGCTGCGCTTCGCCTCGCTCCGCGCTGCGCCGGTGCTTGAAGTCAAGATCGACACCGCGACGCCGATCATCGCCGCGACCCTGGCCGGCCAGGTGCTCGAACTCCGCGACTATGCGCCAGCGCGCGAAGGCAGGCTCTGGTTCTACGCAACAGGCCTTGCAGCGGACGGCTTCACGCTTGAGCTGACGCTTGGCGGCCCCGGCGCCATCCAAGTCGAACTCGCAGACATGTCCGACGGCCTCCCGGCGATACCGGGTGCGTCCGCCCCAACACGACCGGCAAACACCATGCCCTCCCCTGGCGCGACGTGGGACGGAACGCTTGTCCGCAACAGGATAACTCTGTCACAGGCCCAACCATGACCAAGTCAGTCGCGGCCAGCGACCTTCAAGTCTCCGCCTTGATTCCATTTTTTGCTATCGCATTCGGGCTCGCTTGGGGCCTCTTTGCGTTGTTCGCACTGTTTCCGGTCTGGATCACGCAAACCTTTGGGCCCTTGAGCGGTCGTCATCCGCTCTTCGTGCTGGCGGTCTACGCGCCGGCCATCGCTGCGTTCACGCTTGTGCTGACGAAACAAGGTCTCGACGGGCTGAAGCGCTTCCTTGGTCGCCTGCTATTGTGGCGCGCGTCCGCCATCTGGTGGGCGTTTCTTATCGCCGGCATCCCGCTCATCTACACCATCGGCTCGGCGCTGAAAGGCAATCTCTTCGCCTATGCTCCTCCATTCGACACCATCGGCGCCGCGCTCGGCGCGATCGGCTTCATGCTGATCCTCGGGCCGATGGAGGAGTTCGGTTGGCGCGGCGTTGCGCTGCCGCTCTTGCAGCGCAAATTAGTTCCGTTTTGGGCAAGCATTCTAGTCGGCCTCATCTGGGGGCTGTGGCATCTGCCGGCCTTCTTGATGAGCGGGACGCCGCAAAGCGCGTGGGGGTTCACGCCTTTCCTGCTCGGCGCCATCTCGATCAGCGTCATCCTCGCACCGCTCTTCAACTCAAGCGGCGGCAGCATCCTACTTGCGATGCTGTTTCACTTCCAGCTCAACAATCCGTTGTGGCCAGATGCCCAACCCCACGACACAATTGTGTTTGTCACCGCCGCTGCCTTGGTCACGTTTCTCAACCGCAGAGCCATGTTCTCAAACGGGACGGCAATCACATCCGTCATCCCGCGAACGGCGCCGTAAGGCGAGCGGCCAACCTTGGCGACGTGTCCTGCGTGCACGACCGAGAAGGAAACACCGATGCCGCAAACTATTGATGCTGCGTTCGCGCGCGACTTCCTGTTGCGTCTGCATGCGGCGGCCAGCGCCCGCGATCCTGATGCCGTCGCAAGTCTGTGCGCCGAAGATATTGTATGGGAAGATCCCGCCGCGCCGCACACCCTGCGGGGACGCGAGGCCGTAAGAGCTTTTCATCGCGACATCATGTTTGTGGCGATGCCGGACACTCGCATTGAGCTGATCGAAGGGCCCTACCTCGCCCTCGATGGCTCGGGCGTCGCCGCGCGCCTGCGCATCACCGGGACCATGACCGGTCCGTTGACGCCACCTGGGTTTGCACCCACGGGCGAGGGCCTTGAGTTCGAAACAGCGGAGTTCTCCCGTTTCGACAATGGCCTTCTGGCCCACCACACCGTCGTTCTGAACATGCTCGATGTCGCCCGCCAAATCGGGGCCGTTCCACGGGCGGGTTCGGTCGCCGACCGCGTCGGAGTCTGGATGCAGCATGTGTCTGCCTTTTGGGTGCGCGCACGCTCGGACTGAGGGCGCCTCCGCTCCAGCCTAAGAACAGAGCAGCTCTTCGCGTAAGATCGCGCGCGCCCGTTCCGGTTCCTCGAAGATGGGGCTGTGCGCTGAGTCTTCGAAAACATGGAAACGCTTCAGCGGCGCCTCCATTTGTTCGAGGTAAGCCTTCGCCAATTCGAGCGACACCGTATAGTCGTGCCTGCCGTGAAAGAAATGCACCGGGATTGCGAGCTTCAACACGACGGCGCGGATATCGCTGCTGAGCACGTCGTTCCACAATCTGGTCGAATGGGCCGACCATTTTCCACGCCAGATATTGAGCTTCTCGCGCAACGTATATTCGGGGCTCAACCAGGACGGCAGGAACAGGCCGCTGATCACTGAGCGCATCTTCCGCGTGGTGCCAACGCCGAGTGCGTGCGTGGCGCTGTCGCGGATCGCCATGTAGGCGTTAGGCAGCGGCACCGTCATCGCGAAGCCGGACCCCTCAAGCTTGCGCACCATTTTCTCGTCTTTGCGGGTTCGATATGCGCTCAGCATGTAATCATAGGCCAGACGCTCGGAGGTCAGCTGATGAGTGACCTGCCCCACGCCGATGTAAGCGTGAAACCCTTCGGGCGCTTTCGCTGCGGCCTGAATCCCGATGAAGCTCCCCCACGAATGGCCCATCAGGTAAATTTTCTCTTTGCCAAAACGGGCGCGCAGATAATCAGCCACAGCGACCGTGTCGTCGACGATCTGCTGCACATTTATGGTCTCGGCGGGAATATCAGAACGATAGGATAGCCCTGCGCCCCTCTGGTCCCACCAGACCATTGTGAAGTCCGCCTCAAGGCTCGTTGGATAATGTCGGTCGAGGCAATAAGTCGGCATGGCCGGTCCGCCATGGACAAACAAAAGCACCGGGTTCGATGGGTTCGCGCTACGGATGATCATCCCTTGGCGCGTGCCGTTGATTTCGACAAAGACCTTCTCGGCGATGCCGGTCGCAATGCGCCCGCCGTCAGACGCTAATACTGGGCGAATCTGACCAGCACTGCGAAGCCAAAGCACGCCCAAAGCTGTCGCGATGATCCCCGCGACGATCGCCAGGCCTGCAGCCAACATGTGCGTCGTCCTTCGATGGATTTGGGCTCTCAACTGAGCCTCCCCATGTCCCCTGGCCGACATGGTCACTAGCCCCGTTGCTGTTAGCAGCGGGATCCCTTCGTGTCCAAGAAGGCAAGCATTGCCCGCCAACACCCCGCTTCGTCGAACTTCCGGTGTCGACTAGAATCTTCTTCGAGTTTCGACCGCTCGTGCGCCGGTCGAGAAACGCGCACCTCGAAACGGGTTCTCGTGTTCGAATGCCCAACAGACACAAGTGTGATCGTCGCCGATCGGCAGCAAAGGGCCAAGCGCGACCCGATCGCCAAGAATGCGCCGGCGGCGCAGTCGATCTAATTCAGTCAGTGGGTCTGCCTCGCTGGTCCGCTCTAAACCGGGTTTAGCCACCCGTTCGCTTAGCGGACCGTCGCGCTTTGGTCGGCGCGCCGGGCCTCACGCCCGTAAGGACCATCTCAATCATTTCCGCTAAGCGCCGTTGCTCCGTCGGCGCTGTCTTGGCGCTCGATACACGGTGAGCGAAAGCACGCTGCGCGCCTGGCGTCAGCGTAGCCCAAGCCTTGGCGAATGCCTTGTTGCGCTGGAGCGCCACGGCGATCGCCGGGGGCATCGTCACGGCATTTGGATCGTCGAGCCCAAAGCGCATCTCAACGAGATCGCCTGGCGACAGATCGGCCCCCTTCAGGAACCGCTTCGATAGCAGGAAGTACCGACGCCCTCCGCGGCCGGGCTGCCAAGCGCCCGCGACAGGATTTTCGGCAACCTCGCCCACAATGCGCAGGCGCGGCTTGTCCCTGAACGGAGGTCGCGCCGCCAGCGACTGTGGCAAATAGATAACGGTGTAAGCGTAGGTCTCGAAAGCGTAGCGCTCGATGCGGCCCTCAAACTGATACGGGAATGCACTCATGGCTCAACCATTCTCGGCGTTCCTATCGGCAGAAAATGCCTTGGCTAATTTACGGCGAGACGATCGCCCCGGACCAACTTGACCTGATCCGTTCTCTGACAGGGCCCTCGAAATAAGCTGGAAATTTCGCCTCGATTTTCCCAGGCTGGGAGGAGCGGAATGCGATGAAGGCATCGAAGTTTTTGGATCACTGATCCATTCACCCGCGATCCGCTCATTGCCACAGCGCTGCCACCAACGGCTGATTAGGGCCAATGGACTAACCCGCTCGCGCGGGACGCAGATTCTGCGAGCGCTTGCGCCAGCGTCATCGCCTCCTGTCTGAGGGCTGCGCCTGGATGGGCCGGGTCGAGCCCAGACGGGAGACCCAGCCATGGCCGACGCGCCTCAGATCCATCCTCTCCGCCAGCGCATGATCGAAGACATGACGCTTCGAGGCCTCAACAGCGCTTCGCAGAAGACCTACATCCGTGCGGTCCGCGCGTGTTGCAGCCATCTTCGGCGCAGGCCCGATGAGCTGACAGCTGAAGATGCGCGCTCCTTCCTGCTCCATTTGCAGCGGCGAGGTCTCAGCATCGGCTCGATCAATCGTCACGCGAGTGGCCTGCGCTTCTTCTTGCGGGTGACGCTCGGCGCTAGCGCCGAGATTGACCGCGTGCCGATCCTGAAGGAGCGCCGCGCCCTTCCTGCCGTCCTCACGCCTGAGGAGGTGGCGCGCATCATCACCGCAGCGCCTGGCCTCAAATATCGCACAGCCATCAGCGTGACATACGGCGCGGGCCTTCGCGCTTCCGAGACCGCTTCCCTCAAAGTTTCCAATATCGACAGCAGCGCCATGACGATCGCCATTGAGCAGGGCAAAGGGCGCAAAGATCGTAAAGCCAAATTGTCCCCGCAGCTCTTGGCGACGCTGCGCGCATGGTGGCTCGCGGAGCGACCCAAGGTTTGGCTCTTCCCGAGTCGCAGCGGCGTTCTCAATCCGATCAGTCCGCGCCAGCTGTCGCGTCCGCTCAGGCACTCGTTCGCCACGCATCTGCTTGATGCAGGCGTCGATGTCCGCGTCATCCAAGTCATGCTCGGCCACTCCAAGTTAGAGACCACGTCGATCTACACACAGGTGTCGCCAAAATTGATGCAAGCAGCACAAAGCCCATACGACAGCCTGCCACCACTCGACACGCCGCCTTGATCTCGCGTGCCACGCTCAGACCTGGAGGTCGCGGACATCTTCCGCGCCCTCGGGCCGACTTATCGCGCGCGTAAAGCTGGGCATCTCAGCCTCGGTCAGTTGCGCGTCATGTCGGCAATCGAGACCTGTCGCACGGCAGCCCTCGGCGGCCATGTCAGCCGATGCGAGGACTGCGCGCATATCGATGTGGCGTACAATTCATGCCGCAACCGCCACTGCCCCAAATGTCAGGCGGCCTCGGCGTACGATTGGCTGGAAGCGCGCCGCGCCGAGCTTCTGCCCGTCGCTTACTATCATGTCGTCTTCACACTGCCGGCGCCGATCGCCGACATCGCCTATACCAACAAAGCGGTGATCTATAACGCGCTGTTCAAGGCCGCCTCCGAAGCGCTGCTTACCATCGCCGCAGATCCCAAACATTTGGGCGCTAAGATCGGCGTCACCATGGTGCTGCACACCTGGGGCTCGGCGCTCACGCATCATCCGCACGTGCATTGCATCGTGCCGGGTGGCGGCGTGTCGCCCGACGGCGAACGATGGATCCCATGCCAGCGTGATTTCTTTCTGCCGGTGCGCGTGCTCTCGCGGCTGTTTCGGCGCTTGATGCTTGAGCGCCTTGTCGCCGCGCACAGCGACGGCGTGCTCCGCTTCTTCGGCGATCACGCTGACTTGAGCGATATCAATGCGTTTCGCTCCTTCTTGAGGCCGCTCCATCGCAGCGATTGGGTGGTCTACGCCAAGCGCCCGTTCTCTGGGCCTGAGCAAGTGTTGTCGTATCTTGCGCGCTATACCCATCGCGTCGCCATCGCCAACAGCCGGCTCGTCGCCTTCGAAGCGGGCCGCGTCACTTTCAAATGGAAGGATTATCGGCGTGAGGGCCAGGACCGCTATGGACTGATGACGCTCGACGGCGACGAATTTATCCGACGTTTCCTGCTGCACGTTCTGCCCGACGGCTTTCATCGCATTCGACATTACGGGCTCTTCGCCAATGCCGCACGCGCCGACAACATCGCCCTCGCGCGGCGTTTGCTTGACGCTGCGCCGCCAGCACCGTCGCCTATCGAGCCTGAAGCAGCGCCAGCGCCGAAGCCGTGCCCATGCTGTGGCGGCCGTCTCATCTTGGTCGAAGCCTTCGAGCGCGCGCCGCAACGCCGCGCAGCTTCACCTCTGTGGTGCGACACATCATGAGCATGGCAGCAATTCACCGGCATCATTGGCATTTAAAAAGCGCGCGACATTCGTGCGAAGCACGCGCACGCTTTGTGCATACGGCCGCGCGCCACAATCCGCGCCCGCGTCCCCCTACAATGATGATCTTCGCGCGATTGCGTCGAACAGCGCGCGTGCACAGCGTCACTCAACCGGTTTTCGCGTCACCGCCGACACCAAGGCTCGCGCTCAAATCCCCATAGCACTCAGCGCTGCATCCCGCGGGTCAGCCATTGAGCTTTCTACGACACCCGCCCTCAGCGGGGCGGACAGGTTTGCGCGTGGGCGGGCGTCCTAGAAACCCAAACAATCTCTGCCCTTCTGTCACGACCTAGCGAATGACCGTTCTTGATCGCCAAACAGCCGGACTGTCTTGCGAGGCCCGCCCGATAACGGCAGTTGCCGGGCGTGAAGATGCGGGCGCGCTCTATAAGGCCTCTGATCGCGTGAGCTGGTGGGAGGGGGCGTGCGCGATCAGGGCGGACAAGTCGCGCGCCGAAGCGCGCGTTTCACACACGGCTGGGCGAACCCTGGGTTTGGCCGCCTTGCCATCCCACCTCACAAGCGAAGTGAGCCAGCTTAGCATCTACGACGCCGCCATTGAGGCGGTCGCGCTTGAAGCAGGTTGCGACACGATCCTCAGCGAAGCCATGCAGCATGGACAGAAGTTTGCGGCGCTTTCGATCGTCAATCCCTATCGACGCCGCACCTCCAGACATAACGCTTCGCGACATTTGCGGCCTGGTGAAACACGGCCTCCCAAGCGCGATGAGGGCGGTGGCCGCAGCACGAGCTGCGCGCTTGCGCGCCCCGGCGCTGGCGGTTGGCTCAATGTCAGATGCGAGCGGTTATCCATTTTGTTGAGCATCAGCTTTTATCGCTTGGGCGCCAGCGTGTTGACGTCCTCTTCTCCCCGAGGCCGGAGGACGCAGATTATCACCCGTTACCGGTATCTCGCGAAAGACGCCTCACCCGTGCACGCCGGTCGCCCTTAGGACAATCAGCTGCGAGCGAACGCGAGCAACGGTGCGATATCGCCGCTGTCAGCTTTCTTGAGTGCATCAATATACGCACGGCGTGTGTCGGAGATCGAGACTATGCTGGCGCTGCCCCAGGTGAAACGCCGCCCGCCTATTTGCGTCACCAGGAGATCGCCGGCGAGACGCGACCAGCGGCCGTTGCCGTTCGCAAACGGGTGGACGCAGACGAGCTTATGGGCAAAGCGAACCGCGAGCTCATCTGGCGGCCATGATTTTTGTTCGACCCAGTATTTGGCGTCGTCTATGACTTGGCGCATGGTCACCGGGACCATGTAAGGCGCAATCCCGATGTTGCGTTCGCTCGACCTATATTTGCCCGCCCAGCGCCAAACATCGCCGAACATTCGTAAATGCAGGCGCTGCAGAAAGACTTCGTCGAGCACATCACGCTTGCGCGAAAGCGCCCAACGCTCGCCGGCGGCGACGTTGAGCGCTTCCACTTCGTTCAGTTCGCTTCTCAGCGCCACGTAGGTGGGGATGAGATCGCGCCGCTCTTCTGGCGTCAGTGGCGTGGCCGCGTCATCGGCGGCGAAGAGATCGTCATCGCCACTCATGGTTTGACAGCGTCGCCCCACAACCTGCGTCCGCCCGCTTCCGCAATCTGCGCGGCGAGCGCATCGATCATCTCTTTGCGATCGACAGTGCGCGGCGTCTGGTCTTCAAGGCCCATAGTGTGCAGCACCGCGTTGAGTTCGCGCCGTGCAGCAGCAGCGGCAGCGTCTTGCACCATGGCTTCGAGCGGCCGCTTGGGCACGATCGCGTAGACCAAGGTGCAGTCGAGCGCTTCTGCCGCTCGCCGCAACGTGGCGAGCGTGATGCGCTCTTCGGCTTCATTGCGCTCAAGCTCAGTGACACTGGGCGGCCGCACGCCGAGACGCTCGGCAAGTTGACTGAGTTGGAGGCCCAGGGCGTCGCGTATGGCGCGGACCCAGCCGCCTGCTGGAGCAGGCCCGAACGCGGCGAAGGCGGCCAGACGTTCGTCGAGACGGCGGCGGGCAAGGCGACGGTGGTCCATAGGGTGTAACCTAATATCACGCATCCATAAAAAGGCTATAGCAAAATACTTCTTATTAAATGTTAGGTTTTACCCTAATTCGATGCGATGCGTTCGCTCATCGAGCTCGACCAATGAACGCCCGTTGTCGCGCTTGCACGCGTCCGAAGCGCGCGCGCTTCAGGCGACCCGCCCCTCAGAACGCGCGTGAGCCCCAAACGCTCAGCAACCCGCGAGGCCGTCCGATCGGTGTCGCTCGCCGCAAACTCCGCAAATTCTGCGGAGATTAGACCCCCTATTCACCGCATCTCAGCCTGATGCGGCCCCGCAGTCGCTCCTCCTTCTCTGCGCGGGTTCCAATCGTCGCTTGATCGCGCAGGCACAAAGAATGGGGAACCGCTTTTGCGTCCGCACGCGCGAAGATATTTGATCGCGCCCGGCAGGCTTTCATGGACACGTCCAAGACGCCAAGGGGCTGGCCGCCTTGCAATCCAACCTTTTAAGATATACATTGAGCGACATGTATATCCTCACCTGGAGGCCATCATATGCTTGTCGCCAAATGGGGCAATTCGCTTGCCATTCGCCTCCCCCAATCGATCGTTGACGCGCTCAAGCTGCGTGAAGGCGACGACATTCAAGTCGAGATCACGGGCGCCCGTTCCTTTGAGATCGAAGCCAAACCCTCCAGCGCGCAATTGTTGGCCCGCTTGAGAAAGCTTCGCGGCAAACTGCCCGAGGATTTCAAATTCGATCGGTTGGAAGCCAATGAGCGTCGCTAAGCGTCCGTTCATTGACACCAACATCATTATCTACCTCGCCTCAGGAGACATCAGAAAAGCCGATCGCTCAGAGGAGATACTCGCCGCCGGCGGCGTACTCAGCGTGCAAGTCCTCAATGAATACGTATCCGTGGCGCGCCGCAAACTCGCCCTGTCTTGGGAGGAGACGCGCGAGGTGATCGCGGCGGTGAAAAGCGCCTGCGAAATTGTGCCGTTAAGCGTGCAAGCGCAAGCTACAGCAATGCGGCTGAGCGAAATGAGCCAGATCAGCATTTACGACGCTTCGATTGTGGCGGCCGCACTTGAAGCAGGTTGCGACACACTTTGGAGCGAAGACATGCAGCACGGGCAGAAGTTCGAAACGCTCTCGATCGTCAATCCCTATCGCAGCTTGAAATGACGACGGTCTGCACGCCGCGAGGCGACGTCCCTCCCCGCCGCGTGCGCCTCGCCTGAACTCGACCCTCAGCGTCGCTCGCCCGACAAAGGCAGGAACTCGCGCCTGCGCGATAAGGCCTTAACGCGTGAACATACATTCTGCACGCAATGAAAATTGGTTTTCCGATCGCTCCAACAATGCAAAACTCACGACCTACGCTGTGGTTCGGCGCTTTGACCAGGCAGGCGACGTGGCGGCAGAACTAAAACACGGAGTTTGCGTGGATCATGCATGAATTGCTTGAACGGCTGGGACGTGGTGACACCGCCATCGCTGATATGTGCGCACGCGCCGATCAGGCCTGGAGCGCCTTCTTTAGTGAGTTGGCGTCGGCCGACGTCGGCACCTTAAGCGCCCGCCTCGGCATTTTTCAGCCGCGCTTCATTGAGCTCTTCGACAGTCCCTCGCTTGGCGAGACGATGATGGCCTGGACCGCATTCGCCAATCTTTATGACACCCAGACTGGCTGGGGCGCCAATGAACAGCGCGCGCGCGAACTCATCGTCGCCTTCGCCAACAGCAATTGTTCGGCCGAGGTAAAGTCGGAAGCCCGAAGCGCCGTCATCTCTTATGAATTAGATCGCCATCCCATCCCATCGGGGACGAGCGGCGGCGAACGCGACCATCGCAAGCGACGTTGAATTTGGCGCGCAGAGGACCGAAGGGTCCAATACGGTCCAGCGTATAAAATGGGTTTATGCGCTGGACCGTATAAATCGCCGGAAAGCGACCAAAAAAGTGCGCCGCTCACCCTGCCCCGCTCAGATGCCGCTCCAGGAGCGCGATGCGCGCAGGAGATGGAAGCGGCGCGCGCAGCGGCGGCACATAGAGTGTCGAGGTTTGATCGACATCCGCCTGATGCAGCGTCGCCAGCGTCACGCTCTGGATCTGCGGCGCCGCTGTCGGCAAGGTCGCCGCGACGTACACGATAACCTCGTGATCGGCGGGATAGGTTTCTTGCAGCACGTCGGCGAGCGCTGTCAGCGCCGCTGGCCGCGACGTAAATTCAGTATAGGCGCCGTCGCCCAAGACGCCGATCTGCCAGAGCACCAGAGCAGCGCAGGGATCGACCGGCCGCGCACTGATGAAAAAATCACGCGCTTCGTAGCTCTGCATGCCCCACGCGCCGGGATCGACGCCCAGATCCGCCACCAGCATGTCTTCGGCCGAAATGCCCGGCAACATCACCGCATCATAACCTTCCGCGCGGGCGCGCCTGATGGCTTCGTGCGACGGGCTCACGAAGACGCCTGGATGACCGTAGAACGCCGCGCACACGCGCTTGCCCGCGCGCAGGCCGGCCAGCATCTTTTCGACCATCGCCTCATAAGCGCGCGGGCGCGAGCCTGCCTGCTGATAACACGGCTCAAGCGGCTCTAGATTGGCGTTGAGCGTTCGCAGCCAAGCTTCAGCGATCGGATCGCCCATGAGGCTGAGGACAATGTCGGCGCTCTTGATGGCGCTGGCGGCCTCGGCCGTGAGCTGACCTGCAAGGCCAATACCGGTGCCGACAATCGACAATGAAGCGGTTTGCATTCTGATCTCCTAGGCGAACGTCATGAGAGCAAAGCAAGCGTGGGACGGCGCATGATGCGCCGCCCCACACCCGCGAGTGCGGGTTAGGCTGCGGCGCCGAACGCGCCCGGCACATTGACCACCTTCGGCGGCAACGACGCCGCCTCAACGCCGGCAGCGGCGCGGATCTGCGCCAGATCGCCAGAAGCAATGGCGGCGCGTGCGCCGGCATTGAGCTTGCTGGCGGCGAGCGCAGCCTTCGGGTTGGCGCGATAGCGGGCGCGCAGAGCCGGGTCTTGGCCGAGTTTGGTGAGGAAGTTCAGAGTCTTTTCCACGGGGATTACCTTTCATTGACGAACGGGAGAAACGTTCTGGCGCGGGTGTGCGCCAGCCAAGCCGAAGCCCGTTCAAGCATCTCTTCGGCATTGTTGAGTGCGCTCTCCATCCAGCCTGCGTGCTCGGCGAGGAGCTCTCCGCAGATGAAAAGAGGCAAATTGGAATTGGGCTGAACCAGCCGCTCACGCACCTCCCACGACCGGGCGCCCGGGCGCCACGCGTGCCAGCCGGCGCTCCAGTCGGCATAGACGCCGCACCGCGGCGCCGGCACGCGCCCGTACATGATTTCAAGATGCCGGTGCGCAGCGGCGATGAGATGCGCAGGCGTTGCCCCCATGGGCGCGCCGCGCGTCACCGATGCAGCGCCGTCAGCCTCGAGGAGCGAGCGCCAATAGAGGGCGTTCTCGCCATCGGCGAACACCGCCAGCATCCAATGACGCCCGGCAGTGTTCTCGAAATAGTTCTGCTGGGCTGCAAGTTGGGTGAAGACTGCGCCAAGATCGCCAGAGCCCAGCGTAAACGGCAGATCGTCCCACCAGCGCCGGTCAAATTCGAGGAACAGCTTGAACGCCGGCACGTCAATGATCTGCGACAGATCATGATGAAACGAAGCGCCGACAATATCGTCGCCAAACGCGATAAGGTTTAGCGCCCGGCGCGGCAGCGCCAAGATCACGAGCCCGGCCTCAACATGGCGCAGGCCAGCGGGCGTGCTGAAGCTTAGAACAAAGCCATTCGCGCACCGGCCGAGCGCGATCAAACGATGATGCGTGAAGCGCAAAATTTCGGGGCTCGCCTCGGCCAATGTGCAGGCGAAGTGACCGGCGCCTTTGTCGAACCGGTAAAAGGACTGGCCGGGCGCGCCTTCCCAAGCGGCGGTCAACAGCGTGTCAAAGGCGTTGGCGGCGCCAAAATTGGACGTGCAGCCATGAGTGTTGCGCGCCCGCCGCACCTGTTCGGGCGACCAGAGGCGCTCCAAGAGCGGACCAATGGGCCAGCGCCAAAGCGCGCGGCCATCAATTTCAGTGCTGCGCAAAATTTGCTTGGCCGCCGCGCCGTCCGACGCCGCAATCGCCGCAACAGCTTGCGGCGCGAGCTTCGTCAGCGTCGCATGCTGGAGCGCTGCGCCCGTAAAAGCGCCGTCGCCGAGCCCTTGCGTCAAACGGTAAGGCGACGCGCAGTCGCCATCAAGATGGAGGCCAACCTGACGAAAGCGCACCTCGGTCATCGTGCACTTGAGCGCATGCGCGAGACGCAGCACGAGCTCATGCGCGCTGGACACAAAGCTTGCGCCGCCTTCTAGCGGTCGCGCTGCGCCCATATCGAACGCCGCCGTTCGCCCACCAAAACTTGGTGCGCGGTCGAAAATTGAGACGCGAGCCTCTGGATAGGCGCGCTGCATCTCATAGGCGCAAAACGCGCCGCTCACGCCGCCGCCGACGATGACTACGTCGCGACGCATTAAATCTGCGCCGCCGCGCTATCGCGTTTATAAGAATGCGCTTTGATCGACATCCACGTCTCCAGAACTGACCTGGAGAATGGGCCCTGCGCGGCGGCTAATCAGCCTCTGCAAAATCTGTCGACACCAGCACCCTTCGATGTCGCCCCACATTTTATGGCGCCGCGGAGCGCGCATTGCGGTATGGCGAAACTGAGCGCGTTGTCCGATGCGTCAGCGTCTGCATTGGCCGACGCATCGACCAATGCATGTGACGCCTAGATCATTGCGGACGCGTGTTTGGATTTCGAAGACTCATACAATGCGCAAGGCCGACAAGCGCGTCGCCTGGATCTAGATCTGGCGCCAGATAAGGCGTTCCACCACCCACGACCACGAGCTTGCCTTTTGGATAATCCGTCCCTGCAAAGATAGCGGCCCCGGAAGGGTCTTGACCGCTGCTTCTCTCTAGATCGCTCCATAACGGACGCACGGCGACGGGTCTCAATCCCGATCTCGCCAAGTTTGTATTGCTGTCAAGAATATCCACCAGTCCGACAATCATCCCGTTGGGAAGCCCGGTCGCACCAGCATCCGTAACCTCTGCACGCAAGAGCGCGCCTTGCACCGCCTCGGATATGACGTCCGCTACATTGTCTGCCGGCCTTGCTTTGATGGCGCATGCAACGACTTGCGTCAGCAGCGTCGACAAAGATTGCAAACCGAGCTCCGAGAGGAGCCGCTCACTCTTGTCGCGACGATCGCGACCGCCCGCGGCCACGCGTGACAAAGCATCGGTGATTTCTCGATGGTTTTGAGATTTCTCGGCGCTGTCCCCGCTTCGCATAAATCGTGTACTCGGCTCTGGCCAGAATGATGAACTTACTCCGCTTGCTCTGAAATATGCTCCTGCGCTGGGGTGAACCCATCCCCAAACGTCTTTGTCAGCAGCGCCCTCCACCCGCTCTTCCACATCGTAAGCAGCGGTCAGAGATCTGAGTCTATGGCACAAAGCTGCGATCTCTCCTCGTCTTACGTCAAAGTTGCGGGTGAGCGCCGCCCAGCTGGCATGGACATCTGTCGTTGTGTCGTCGGCTGATGCAGCATCAAGAGATCGACCTGCTTCACAATAACCTGGCGTTCCACGCTGCTGCGTGAGGCTCTCTTCAATCCTGTCAAAGAGCTCCAAGGATCCCGCCAACGCTCCGAACTCAGACACCACCTCTTCTATTTGGGGTCGAATACTTGTCCCTCCCGTAGGCAAGCCAAAATGCTCGTCGGCCTTCATCTCTCGCAGAATGTGATGCGCACTGACGTAGCGCGGCGGACTCCTGTCAACGATTGCTTCGAGACGCGAAAGCAGCAGGTCAAACACCTCGTCCAGCGCTTCGGGATCGCAAGCATCGAGCGCCAATGATTGTTCAAGCAAGCCCTGCCATTGCTGTGGAACCAGATCTCGGCGCCGGGTGCGAAGAATGGGTATGATGGGAATGGCCAATTCACGGGCGAGTTCAATTTCCGCCTGCACCTGCCTCGATTCAACCGCTTGCGGTGAAACCACAAAAATGAACGCATGCGCAAAGCCAATGGCGTCGTGCACATTTCTTTGAATGGGCTCGGCGCTTTCATAGGCAGTGTCCCACCAGGTCGAAAACCCAAAGCGCTCAAGAACTGCCGCGATCTGGCGAACAAAGAACTCATCTGCGCGGGCGTGGGCGATGAACGTGTGCATCTGTCAAGCCCCCCCTTTGTCGGAGGTGTCATTGCTTGCGTTCTGGCCGACTGAGCTTTCCCAGCCCAAAACCATATTGGTGTGGAATGTCACCATCAGCGCATGCAGCAGCTCTGTCGGATGCAGGATCTTGAGGTTTGGGCGGACAATTTCTTCTTCGAGCAGCCCGTAGCTGAGCATGGCCTCGACAAGGCGATGGGCGCGCCCTTCAAACGTGCCGGGATCGCTAAAATCACCCTCCTTCTGCGCGATCTCTTGCAGGCGGCGCGCGAGCGACTGTTTGCTCAGCGGACGCTTGCGCTTACCGCCCGCGCATTCGAGCTCCTCACAGCTCACGAATTTTGAGGTGAGCCAAATTTCAGAGATTGCGTCGAAGGCGTTGAGGTCGAGGAGTTTGTCGAGATGGCTTTTGCGGACGTCCGCTTCGGTGCGCTTGGGATCGGGCGGCGCATAGCGCCTGTAACGGGGCGCGATCCGTTCGCGGATCAAGAGCCGCCAATGCTGGGCGCTACAGCGTTGCAGCGCGTTGAAACGCACTGCTGTGATGTGCTCGGGGCGAACCAGGCTCCGTACCGGTGCGATCGTCAGGGCCGGCTCGATCGAGCCTTTTTCCATGGTCATAGGCAAGCCGCTCGGCGTCTTTGTGGACATGCCCCAGAAGACCACGGAACGCACCTGGATCGCCAGTGTGCGATAAATCACTCTATAAAATGATGGATGAAAATGTGCCCCGCGGACTTAGCGGTGATAAGGCTCACAGCCAACGCCGTCGCCGTCTCGGTCGAGATGTGCGCCATAGCCGGCTTGACCGCGGCGCACGGGCGCTGCGCCGGCGGCGCGCGCTGCATCGCAATTTCGATACGGGCCTGATTGAGCCGGGCCCGACGAACGCGCAGGCGCGGAATAGTTCGAGGTTTTCGCGAGTTGGCGTTCGCCCTCGCTTTGCCCATTCAGGAGCATGAGCGCCGCAAGCGCAGCAGCGCCAATCAGCGCAAAGGCGAGCGCGCGCGGCACACGCCGTCGGCCGAAGCGCCGGAGGTGTTGGCGAACACTGCGCGCGCGCTCGCTCTTGATGACTTTCAGTCGCGGCCGGTTCTGATAGCGCGCCATGGATCGAGACTATCAGCGTTCGGTTTACGCAAGATCAATCTCAACGTAGCTTTGAGCGCCAATCTTATCTAATTGCGGGTTTGCCGCTGCGACGGTAAATTTCCCGCAACGGGGAGCGCGCCATGGCTGCAGACTCTGTTGTTTCATTGCCGGCGGCGCCGAAGCGCCGACGCCCATGACATATCTGGTTTTCGTACCCGGCATCCAGGGCGTCGAGCTTTACGAGCAGAAGCCGGCGCCTGGTCAATGCGCACGGGTGTGGCCGCCGCGTCTGCTCGCCTGCCCGCACCGTGCGCCCGTGCCGGTCTCGTGGCTTGCGCGCAAAACTCTGCGCGCCGGCCAACCCATTGATGTCATCGACGGCTGCGTCGAGATCTACCAGCCGCTCGACGCCATCACTGAAGCCGCCGGCTTCGTCGACGCCAGCCAGAGCTCGGCGGCGCACCGGCGCCTTGCCTACGGCTACGATTGGCGAGCAAATCTGTGGGACGTCGCAAACAGCCTCGCCAACCTGCTCGACACGGTAAAATTTCATCCCGACGAAGAACTCGTCCTCTTGGCACACAGCATGGGCGGCCTGATCTGCCGCTTACTGCTGGAAAGCGGCGAGTTTAAGGGTCGACCTTGGTTCAGGCGCATCAAACGTTTTTACGGCGTCTCGACACCCCATCTTGGATCGCTCGAAATTCTCGCCAAGCATTTGCGCCTGCACACCATAGCCGGCGTCGACGGCGATCCAGGCGTCATCTTCTCCGATCCTGCGTTTTCTTCAGGCTATCAGCTCTTGCCGCCGCCAGCCCGGTTCGCCCCTGGCCAGCGCCCGCTAGTGCTCGATCGCACCGGCCGTGCGCTCGACATTTATAGCGCCGCCGGCGCCGAGACGTTGGGACTGAAACACGAGCTTTTGGAGGCCGCGCGCTTTACCTGGTCAAAGCTTGATCTGCGCAAGCGCCCCACGACAGTGCGCTATAAGAGTTTTACCGGCGGACGCATCGCGACCGTGCACGAGATCGCCGCCAGTAGCGGCGGGCGCTGGACGCGTACCTTGACCAATGACGGCGATGGGGCGGTGCCGGACTGGAGTTTGACGCACACCGACGACGGCATTGATGTGCGCCGGTTTGCAGGCGAGCATCTGCAAGTCTTGGCCGGCGCCGCCTTTGCGCAGGCGCTTGGAGAAGAGCTCTCAGTGCGCGAGATCGGCGCCTTTACCCTTCCTGCGGCGCGGCAAAAGCGCATGCGACGGATCGAGATCCAAACCAATAGTTCGGGTTACGCGCCACTCCAGCCGGTGGCGATCGCGGTTTTTCTCCATGGCGCGGCGCCGCAAGGCGTCGACATCGCAATCGACATTGAACGCATTGAGGCGGCAGCAGACAGCAATGAGGCAAATCCCAATTTTGCATTCCAAGCCGTGAGCGGCGCGCGGGTGCAGCTGCATGACGAACTGCGCCTCACGTTGCCAGCCCCCGAAGCCACCGGCGCTTATCGTTTGGCGCTCACCATCAAAGGCGCGCTCGTCGCTGTGTCCTCGCCGTTTATGGTGAGCGCCGCTCACGACGATGGCGACGCCGATGCCGCACCGCGCGCGCCGCAAGATGCTGGCGAGGCAAAGCAGAAGCGGCCTTCGCCTGCGAAGCGTCGGCGCCAATCCAAACGTTGATAGGCAAATCGGGCAAGGGCGTTAGAGTTTGATGTTGGCAATTGGCGCTAAGCGGTGAACGGACCCTCTAGGTGATGAAGGCCCAATCTCAATCGCCGGAGCGGCGCATCGTCACCATGCTCCATTACGATCTGGTGGGCTCGACCCGCCACATCGCCGATTGCGAGCCCGAAGAAGCGCGAGACAATTTGCGCCGTTGGCTGGCGCCCGCGCAAGCGGCGGTGCTGCACGCTGGCGGCTTCGTCGTCGACCCAGAGGGCGATGGCGGCCTTGCCGTGTTCGGATGGCCGAACGCTTGCGAGGATCACGCCGACCGCGCCTGCGCCGCCGCCTGGGATCTGCAGCACGCCGACATTATGCATGCCGGTCCCCGCACCGCCGGGGGCGCCCCTATTCGCTTTCGCGTCGGCGTGCATTCGGGCCTCGTCTTCTTTTGGCGTGAAGACGGACGCGCCCGCGTCTCCGGCGTCCCCGTTCATATCGCCGCGGCGCTGCAAAAAGCGGCGCCGCCTGGGGGCGTCCTGGTCAGCACCAAGACGCTGAGCTTGTGCCGCGCCAAATTACTCATCACGCCGCAAAAGCGCCCCTCAGCTTTGGATGAACTCAATATCGACGTGCTTAGTCTTGATGCGCGTCCGCAAGATGGATCCGAGCCGGGCTTTGCGCGCCGCTATGAGGCGCCGATGATCGGCCGCGTCGATGAGTTGGCGATGCTGCGCCGGCGCCTGCCAAGCGGCGCAGACCCTGGCCCGATCGCTGTCATCGGCGAAGCAGGCGTCGGCAAGAGCCGCTTGACCGCCGCGCTCGCCGCCGAGGCCCAAGCCGACGGCGTACAAACGCTGGTCTTCTTCGGCGATCGACAAAAGACTGCGACCCCTTTTGCGGCGGCGCGGACGCTTATTTTGCAGGCTCTCCATATGTCGCCGCCGCTCTCCAGCGAAGCGCTGAGCGCTGGCTTAACCCACGCCGGCGTCGATGCTGAGACCGTCGAGCGCCTCGTGCCGGTGCTGCTCAGCAGACGCGCAAGCAAGCGCCGCCGAGACGCCAATCAAACCCCGACCCTGATCGCGCGGGCGCTGGCGACAACGTTTAAGAGCTTGATCCAAACCCAACCCACGCTCGCGATCATCGAAGATCTCCACCTGCTCGATCCCGAAAGCCGCCTCTTTGTGCGCATGCTCGCGCGCATGGACACGCCGGTCTCTCTTGTGCTGACAACCCGACCAGAAGCCGCCAGCGACGCGCGCGACATAGCGGCGGCCGCGATCTCGCTTGCAGCCCTCCCGGACGCCGACATGGCCGCGTTAGCGCGGCGCTTATGGAGCGGCGCAGCGCTGACGCAATCGGCGCTGAGCGAGCTCTTGCGGCGCGCCGATGGCGTGCCGTTCGTGCTTGAGCAAATCATCTCAGCGCTCGATCCTGCCGGACCGCCGCGCTTTGATCCGCTTCCCGACAGTGTGAAATCCGTCATTCACGCCCGCCTGAGCCAATTGTCACTCGGCGCCAAAGCGACCGTTCAAGCGCTCAGCCTACTCGGCGATGAAGTTGAACTCAGCATCGCCAAAGGCGTGCTCGGCCGCAGCGATGAAAGATTGGCGCGCGAGCTGGCCGAACTCGAAGACTTCGCTTTCATCGATCCGCGCACGGGATCAAACGTGCGCTTCCGGCATCAGACCATCACCGAATCCTGCCTTGAGACCTTGCCGCGCGAGCGGCGCGAGCGCTTGCACCGCGCCGCCGTCGCCGCGCTCTTGGCCGACGCTTCCGATTTGAGCGGCCGCTATGAACGGCTGACGGTGCATGCAGAAGGCGCAGGAGAGTTTGAACAGGCGCTCGAGTTTCTTTGGGAGAGCGGCGTTGCGGCCCGCGACAGCTCTGCCGGCGCATCGCTGAGGCGCATCCTTGCTCAAGCGGCGCGTCTGGCGCCGCGCGCCGGTCCCGCCGGCGAAGAAAAATACGTCGACTTTGTGCTGATGGCGTTCGCCACCTTGCTGCAGGCGGGCGAGTTCGACGAGATGAAAACCGTGCTGCCGCACATCACCGATCTTGCCCGCAAGCAGGACCGGCCGGACAAAGTCTGCAGCGCGATGTCGCAAATGGCGATGCTCTGCTGGTTTGAGGGTGATTATGAAACCGGCTTCAAAGTCGCCGAAGCAGCGCTGCCGCTGGCCCAGACCTTACATTCGCTGCCGCTCATCTTTTCCAATCAATTGATGCTGGCGAACAATCTGCATGGCCTTGGCCAAGTGACGCGCGCCATCGCCACACTGGACGAGGTGTGCAGCCTTTTGACCGGCGAACTTGAAACCGCACGGCTGGGCGCCGCAGCGACCCCAAGCGCCATGGCGCACGCCTTTATGAGCTGGTTTCTGCTCGACATCGGCGCCTATGACGCCGCCATCGCCCATGGCGATCGCGCCTTGGCCATCGCTGTTCGCGAAGCGGACGCTTATGCCGAGGTGCTGGCCCGCCATTCCCTTGGCCGCGCGCTGGTGCTGGCCGAGCGCAACCAAGAGGGCCTTGAATGTCTAGAGCGCGCGCTTCGCATCAGCGAGACCAACGGCTACGACGCGATCAAGCCGCACGCGACGGGGAGCCTCTCCATCGCGCTCAGCCGCTGTGGGCGCGCCGAGGAAGCCGTCGCCTTGGGACAAGCGTGCTTTGATCAGGGCCTGCACCAGCGCACCGGCAAGCTTGAGCGCTATCATCTCTATGCCGGGTACGCCGAAGCGCTCTTCGCCGCCGGACAGATCGAACGCTGCTTTGCCAATCTGGATGCGGCGTTGCGCATCGCTCGCGACATCAACAATCCCTGCCTCATCGCCGATGGCCTTGCGCTGCGCGCTCACCTCTGCCGCGCCGCCGGCCTTTATCCGCAGCAGGCGGACGAGGACCTCGCCGAACTCGGCGCCCTGACCAGTCGGTTGGGGTTGGTGACGCGCAGTTTTGCCGACGTCGGCGTCACCGCACCCGCATAAAGCGCGCCCAAAATCCGACCGGCACGTTCATGACCTTGCTCACCTGTCCCGTCGGCCCCGCCACCCGGCGCAGGCCCTCCAACCGGCTTGCGCCCTTCAAACATTCGGTGAGCACAATAAGCGCCAGCCGATCGCGCCCCCAACAGCTGCGCTGGCTGCCGTTCACGCCGAACAGAAGATACTTGGAGATATCGCGCGGCGGCCCCGCCAGAAACGGATGCAGGGAAAATTGCGGCGGACTTTCGAACCCGCCCGCAGGGCCTGCGCCATCATCATCGAACAGCGCCGCTTTCATGATCACCGACACCCACTCGCCCGGGGCGATATCGACGCCGCCATCGAGCGTCGTGCGCCTCACACATTGGCGCAAACGCACCGGCATGTTGGGCGTGAAGCGCTCAGCTTCATAGATAAGACGCACCCATCCCGAAGGGCCGGCATAGCTCGGCTCGGACGGCGTCGGCTCGAAATAGAGCGGATCGCGCTCAAAAATCGATGCCAGCGTCGGCAGGTCGAGCCGATAGTCGAACACGCTTGAACACACAGACGCAAATGTCAGCGGCGTCACCGCGAGCGCGGTGCCGGCCAATTCGAACAACAGGATCGATACGTCGCTATAATAATTGCACTGCGGATATTGGCTTTGATACCAGGCTTCGTTCGCGACAAAGGCGTCAAGTAAGGTGGTTGGCGCCGCGCTCGGGCGCGCGCGCGCGCGCGCGATCAGCGCATCGATATGGGTTAGCATCTCCAGCGCCGCTTGCTGCGCCAACGGCTTTAGATCGCCGATGTTCTTGACGTTGCCGATGAGGTCGGCAAGCACCAGCACCGACCAGATCTGAAGGCTCGCCATCCCCGGATTGTTGGGCCGGCGGCCGGAGGCCGCCGCCATCCATTCTGGATGCAACTCGCCAATGTGCTGACGCGAGAACGGCAGCGAGACCCCAAGTTCGCTGAGCCAGGACGGACCGCGCACGCCGAGCACCTCTTCGATCACCGCATAGGTCGCCTCGGCGGCAAGGTCATGCACTAGATCGATGCGCCGAGCGGGCCCCGTTCGCCGCAGCGCCGCCGCGATGCGTGCGCCGGCGACATGCGCAACGCGCTCTTCAAGTTGGCTCTTGCCAAAGGTCTTCTCCAGCCGCTCCCAGGCTTGCGTCAGCACTGCAAGCAGGCGACGCCGATCGTCGGACGTGGGGCCCAAGCGGTCGGCGCCGACAAGAAGATTGCGCCCGCGCGTCATCGCGCACGCCGCAGCGCGATAGTGCGCCACCGAAAACTCAAGCTGCTTGGGGTCGCCCGCACTGCCATGGAGCACGCGCGTCGCATGCTTGTAGCGCGCCACAAACACCATTGCGGGAGGGGCAAGTTTCTGCGCCGGCAGCGCGGGCGCCGGGTCCTTGGGATCGCGGCAATCGGGGCTGACGTCGAGCGACAATAAAGGCGCCTCCGCCAATGGCACGCGTACCGCGCCGGCGGTCCCGGCGCGGATAAGGGCGGTGTATTTTGCAAGACGCTCAAACTCGAACAAGGCCGGCGTCACCGCATCATTCATACTGTGCCCGTCAAAGGGCGCGACGCCGCCATCTGGTTTGAACGTCTCGCCCTTGGCGAGCCCGATTAATGCGCCCACGCCGGGGGCGAAGAAATAATCGCCGCCGCGCATGTGCACGAAAGCTGGCACTTCGTTGATCGGCGCGGCGGCGCCCGCTTCCAAAAACACATCGCCAGTTCGTCCCGCATGCGCGCCGGTAAGCGGACAGCGTCCTAGCCCTGCTTGGCCGAGAAATTCTCCCTTATTGATCCATTCCGCCTGCATGGTCTCAAACTGCAGATCGATGCGGGCGTTGGCGGCGACGAACAAGAGCCCGCGCCGCTCGCCATCGCCCGTCGAGGTCTCCGGCAAAAGCGGCCCGCCATAACTTATGCCGCGGCGCAAGATCCGGGTGCGGCGCACCGCTGCGCCGCCGCCTATGTCGCGCGGATTGGTGCGGCGAATGTGGGCCCCGAGCGGGCACTTGCGCCCTTTCGGATCATCCGCGGCATAGCGAAAATCGTTGAGTACGCTCTCAGCGTCGCCGCTATAATCACGCGGGAAATCGGGCGCCAGCACCAGCGGCGCGCCATTCTTCCAGCGGCCGACAATTTGCGCAGCCAAAGCGTCTTGCGCGGCCTTGTCGCCCGGACGCTGCCTGGCGAGGAAGTTTCGAAAGCCCGCAACGTCTTGCTCGAGTTTGCGAAACACCAGGAAAGTCGAGCCGATCCGCAGCTTGGCGTTGATCGGCAGTTCGTGAAAACAGCCATCTTCGTCACGCTCATGCAGAAAGATTTCGCCCGGCGCGACCGGCGTCCAGGTGCTGTTTCGCGACGGCGTCGCCCCGCCCGGCGCGACATCGCCAAGTTTCAAATCCACAAACGGCTGACTGAGACCATCGCGGAAGCCGAAATGTTCGCGCCGCACCTCAAGGCGGCGCGGAATCTGCTGGCGCGGATCATCGCTTTCGCCCTCAAGTTCGTAGGGATCTTGCCCGATCTCGATATGTAAAATCTCAAGCCCGACCATGCGCGCGACTGCGCCGATGATGAGACGCAAAGCTCGGCCGCGTTCGTCGGCGGGGGCATTGAAGGCGCCTGCCTCACGGCGCAGCCGCTTCCAGTCGGACTCGCTTACGCCCTCGCCTTCGCCAATGTGAAAGCCGCCGGTGAAATAGCCGTGCACGCTGGAGGCGCCAAGCTCGCCGTCCCAAAAGGCCGGAGCGCTTTGGCCAACGTCGCCCAAGCGCGCTGCGCGCGCCGCCATGCCCTGCCGGAACGGCTCTGGAAATGACCGCAGCGTCGTCTTGTCGACGCCAAGCGCCTCAAGCCCTGAATGCGTGAAGGCGATATTGACCGGCGTCGGATCAAAGAGCGGCGCCGCTGCGGGCGCTGCGAGCTGCGCTTCGCCGCGCACCGCGCTGACGCGACCGCGCTTTGACGCGTCCGCAAACGCGGGCGCCCCCTGGCGCAACATCTCGTACAAAAACGTAAGGCCCAATCCCCCCTTCAGGGCTGTCGCCCCGGCTCTAGCCGGGTCTGCGCCAAACGCGCCCAGTAAGGCCTTGAACCCCTGCGGATGCGACAGCGCCGCAAATGCGGCCGCTTGCAGCGCGCGAAGCTCTTCGCTCGACAGACGCTCCACTTCCGCCAACGCTGACAGCGGGTCGCCGTCGCTAAAGGCCGCGATTATCCGCTTGGGGTCAGCAAGCGACACAGTTCGCGCCGCGTTGGCGCCGCGCCGCGCGTCTCCGGCTGATTGGCTCTCAATAAAGGCTGCCAGATTGCCCACAAAGGCGCTCTTGTCCGCGGACGCGAGCACATCGAGCCAAGCCCGAAACGGATGCGTGGAGAAGCCGGCGTCAAAGTCTTTGCCGGCGCCGGCCTGGTCTTCGGCGTCTTGTCCTTCTTCCAGCGTCGCTTCGCGCCAGCTGCGCGCCTCATCCCCGCTTTGCGGGGCGTTTGCATCCAGTTGTGCATTGAGCAACGCCGGCGTGCGCATGTCGGTTGCGAACTCCCATCGCAAAACCCGCCGGTCGATTTCGCTTTTGCCATTGGCAAAGAACGCGCTCAGGCGCTTTTGCGTGGCCGCCAATTCGCGCGGGGTCATAATGCGAAAGAACACGAACAGCGACCAATTGCGCGCTTCGTTCTCGCCAAAGAATTTCGACGCCCGCAGCAGATGCGCTTGCATTGGCGCTGCTGCAACGTCGCGACCGATGCTCATGGGTCTCTCCACTTAATCGTCACAGGCCCAGGTTTTGTAAACGCCGCCGGGCGTCGGAAAGTCGGCGGCATGCTGATGTGTCTCGCGCAAAAACTCGTCGAAGAGTTCGTCCATCGACGCCACGCGACGTCCCGTCGGCGTTCTCACCTTCGCCACGAAGGCGTCAAAACGCGCTTTGAAAACTTCGAGCTCTTTGATCCGCGTTGCTGTCAGATTGGGGTAGCGCGCATAGAACAAATCAACGCCGATCTGGTAGCGCTTCAGCCACAGCCAGAAGAGCTCGAAATTCTGCGTGCCCGGATAATTCTCGCAATTGCGGAAAATGAGATCGAACGAGGTGTTCAGGGAGGCGGCGATCTCTCGCATATAGGTGCGCAGATCACCGTCAAATTCGACCAACGTGATCAGCCATGAGCGTAAAACCGGAGCGTCTTCCGGTTTGAACCGAAGGCTCATCGATCTCATATGAGCGTCCGCCGAAGCGTCCTCCGGACGCGCCAGAATGGTGTCATAATCATCAATCGGCGTCGGCACTTTTTGCTTGTTGGGCGCCGGCCCCTCGGCCTCGTCCCAATAGGTGACGCCTTCAACGTTTGAGTGCGCGAGGTATTGCTCGGGCCGGACGATGAGCATGCGGCCAAAATGAATGGTTGGAATGCGATCGAGTTCGTTCGGCATCCCCTTTTCGGCACGCTGCGCAAGATCAGCGATCGCCATGCGCAAGCGCTCTTCATAGGTGCGTCGCTCACCCGGCGGGCATCCGATCCGGATCGGCGACATGACCGCGATCTCAGACACCGCGCCAAGAGAACGTGAAGCGGCCCATTGCAGCTGCGCGCGCGTCGCCTTCGCGCTGGAGACGTCATCGGCCATGTCTTTCCCCCTAGCAGAACGTAACCTTGCTGAGAGTGACGCAGAATTTTCGGCCGCGCCAGCAGGCGCAGACCAACCGCCAGCCGCACGTGCGATCAGCGCCGGTCGCCGCCCACCCAAATTCATCAGACGATGAGCAGAGACGCTCGACATGACGACAACGCTCCGGACCCGGCGCTTGGTGGGTGCGCCGCCTCGCCGCTACGCCCGCACGCGAACCAGAAGACCTGTCGAACTGATGCTGGGACGGCGGAGTGAACGAGCATCAGCTGTGCTTGCGACAGGGTCCGGGGTGAGCGTCGCGTGCGGGCGCCTCCGCGGGGGGAGCCTCACCAACTTAGAGCACTCTGCTGGCGTCCGTTTGCCCCAGTCGGGGGATGCGAACGAAGAAGTCGTTGCTGCTCATTATGCGCGTGTCCAGCGCGCAAGCGCGCCAAGCTGCGCACCCATCAGTCAACCGAGATGTGAGCGATCATCGCATGTGTGCCGCTAGGCGCGCGCCACGTTTCCGATCGCCGCCGCGCAGGCTTTAGATCAATGCAAGATCGTGGCGCGAGACTTCGACCGGCACTTTTTGGCCCATCATGGTCAGCAGTATGCGCACCCGTTCGGGGCCGCTCGCCCGCTCAACACTAGCGAGCTGATCTGCAAACGGTCCGCGGATGAGACGAACCCGGTCGCCGCAGCTTAAGTCAGCGACGCCAATGCGGCGCAGCGCCCCGTCCGTGTCGACGAGCGCAACCAAGGCTTCCACCAAGCCCTCCGGGGCCGCAAGCGGACGCCCTGATGCTTTGACAATCTGAACGACGCCAGTCGTGCCATCGATCGGCCGCCAGCGATCGCGCTCAAGATCAAGACGCACGAACAAATAGCCCGGAAAAAAGGCTGTGCGCTCGGTGCGGATTTTGCGCGCATGCCGAATGCTGCGCCACGTGCTTGGCAGAAACGTCGCATAGGCTTGGCGCTGTAGATGCTGCTCGGCCACGAGTTCACGCCCGGCCTGGGTCTGCACCAAGAACCAATGACTGACCTCTACGCGCGCGGCGGTCATATGAACCCCCGCCCCGACACCAAGACCAGCAGAGTGCGCCCGATAATCTCAATGTCGAACCAGCCTGAACGCACCCGCGCGTAAAACGCGTCAAGGCGCGCTTTCTTCCGCGGTGAAACCAGATTGCGGCCGCGCACTTGCGCAAGTCCGCTCATGCCCGGCCGCATCGCCAGGGTCTCTGGATAGTCTTGCCGCGCCAGTTGAGCTGGATCGCTGGGCAGGAGCGGACGCGGCCCAATCAAACTCATGTCGCCGCGCATCACCGAGACGAGCTGCGGCAGTTCATCTAAACTCGTGCGTCGCAAAAACCGGCCGACGGGCGTGATGTAGGTGTCGGCGTTCTCCAGCGCTTCGCGCGGCCGCTGCGGCGCCGCCGCCTGCATGGTGCGAAATTTCGGCATCATGAAAATGCGGCCAGCGCGGCCGCTGCGCGGCGACCAATAAACGCCGGGCCCGGGACTAGTAGCGCGCACCGCGCACCAAATGAGCAAAAGCAGCGGCGCCAATATTACAAAAGCGACGCCCGCGAGCGTGAAATCAAAGATCCGCTTGCGCGCAGATACGGCGCGCAAAGGCAGCGGGGCGGGGCGCGCTCGCGTTGCAATTGGCGGCGAAATGCGCGCCGCTGAACCGGCGCGCGCGTCCAAAATTCGTGGAGCCGTCCCAACGCCCATTTCCCCACACCTCTCTGGGGAAAACTCTAAAGTTAGGCTCTAATATTATCAATGTGATATTAATCTTACCGCTAATTCGGCGGTCGATTTTTGCCAGGACGCCCGAATGCGCGGCAGCGAGGCTGTGATCGTCGTCACTTTGAAAGCGCAAATACGCATTCCCGCTTCAAACGCGCGCCCGCGCCGATTTGCACGCGCCGCGCAACCCTCAGTGCAGCGCGCCTTGAGATAAGCGCGCGCCCGAGCGCACCAAGTTCAAGCTCAGGAATGATAGTAATTCTTGGCGTAGGAATAATAGAGCGTGTCGCCATAGGCGCCGCCGCGCCCTGGTCTGCGCGGATCGACGTAATTGAGGACAAGGCCCGCGACCGTCGCGCCGGCATTGCGGATTTCACGCATCGCCGTTTTAACCGCTGCTGCTGGCGTCTTATCGCTTCGAACCACAAAAAGCGTGAGATCGGCGTGGGTCGCAACCGTTCGCGTCTCGGCGATGGCCAAAACCGGTGCGCAATCCAAGATGACGAGATCATACGTGCTGCGCAGATCCTCCATCAGCCGGTTCATCGCCTGCGAGGCAAACACGTCTTGAGGCATAAAGCGCGATGACGGGGCCGGCAAAATGTGAGCGCCGCTGGCCTGGTCTTGAACGATCGTCGTGCGCCAATCGGTGTCGCCGCTCAGCACCTGCAGCAAACCGGCGCTCGGGCGTCCGCCAACTTCGGTCGTCAACGAGTGGCGACGCAAATCGCAATCGACCAGCACCACTCTTTGCCCCGACATTGCCGCTATACGGGCAAGGCAAAGCGACATCGTGGTCTTGCCCTCGTTCGGCACCGCAGAGGTGACAGCCAAGACGCGCATTTTGTGATCGAGGCGCGCGTGCATCAACGAGGTGCGCAAAACGCGCAAGGATTCGGCAAAGGCTGAAGCCGGTTTCTCAACCAGATAATCGCCCGGATTGTGCCGGTGCGCCGGCAGACCGCGAAAATCGCGCGGGCTGAGCAGCGGCACCGAGGCCACAGCCGGCGCCCCCACCTTGCGCTCGGCTTCATCGGCGCTTGAGATCGAGGCGTCGAGCGTTTCAATCAAGAAGGCAAGCCCGGCGCCGGCGAGCCCGGCCAAAAGCACCGCCATCAAAAGCGCCGACATCATGTTGGGCTTACTGGGCCCCGCGGGCGCAACGCCCGGCGAAACCAGGCGCGACGTCGCGGTCGGCAATTCACCTTGATTGGCGACTTCATGCGAGCGTTGCAGAAAGTTTTCATGCACGGTGCGGGCCGCCGAAGCCTCGCGCAATAATTCACGATAGCGGATCACCGCCTCATTGTTGTTGTCCCGCGCGCCAGCGACGCCGCCGAAACTGCCCTGCAACGTGCCTAACCGGGCGCGCGCGACATCGACCTCATTTTGAAGATTGGCGGTGATGCGCCGGATTTCATCATTGATGCGCTGGCGCACATTGTCGAGTTCGGTCTCTGCCGTGAGCACGGTCGGGTGCTCGGCCGAATAACGCTGGCGCAACTCGGCCACGCGTTGGGCGATATCAGACTCGCGCCCCCGCAATTCGGTGATGGTCGGCGAGTTCAGCGCCGTTGCGATCGATTCGGCCGAACCGCCGCTGCGCATCAATTGCTGCACTTGGCGCAGCCGTGCTTCTTTTTCGGCGACGTCAGCGCGCGCCTGAACCAGCATGGTTTGCACTTCGGCGGTCTGCGGCGCCTGATTTTCGGCGCCGCCGGCGGCGACAGACAGACCGTTCTCTTGCCGAAAAGCCTCGGCCGCACGTTCGCGTGCTTGCACCTGGCCGCGTAGCTCATCGAGCCGCTCGGAGAGCCACGAATTCGCGCGTTGCGACGCCTCGAACCGGGCTTCGGTCTGACTCTGCAGGTAGATTTGAACATATTGATTGACGAGCTCGGCGGCGCGCTGCGGATCGCGCGAGTCCATCGAGACTTCGATGCCGTAGCTCAAGCCGCGGCGGCGAACGCTGATCGCCTCATTGACGGCGCGCGCAATTGCGTCTTCGCGCGCGCTCTCCGCCTCCACTTGGGCCGGCGTCGCCAGCAGCTGACGAAGCGGCGCCAGCGCTTGCGCCAATAGACCCGGCGGACGCAGATCGCCGTTCCACTCCGGATCCTCAATGAGGTTGGCTTCCGCCACCAAACGTTGGCTGAGCTGCAGCGAACGCAGCACCTCGATCTCGGAATCAACCGCCGCCGAACTTGGCGCGGCGTTCTCGATCATCTGCTCTTGTGCAATCACCTGCTCGCGGCCGGGATTGACCATCACCAAGGCGGTGGCGGTGTAAATCTTTGGGCTGAGCAGCGTGAATGTCATCACGCCGGCGAACACCAACAGGCCGGCGGCGACCATCAAGCGCCAGCGCCGCAGCGCCATCGCCCAAAGATTTTTTATCGCAGCGCCCTGGTCCTCTTCGAACTCATGGGGCGGCTCGCGCAACTCCTCTTCGCCGCGCCTGATTGAAACCACGTTCATGCCTGCCCGCTCTTTATAAAGGCGTCCCTGCCTTAACGGCGCAGCTTAATCCCGAGAACCGCGCGATTGATATCGTATTCTCTTCCGAACTGCAGCCCGTCGGAGCTCTGTTCGTAATGGCCAACTTCAAAGAAGAGCGCTGCGCCACGATTCATCAAATAATCGCCGGTGAACACAGCGCCCCAGCGCGTGTCTTCACGATCGATGCCGCTATAATCATCGAAGCTGTAATCGCTGCGCACACCGAAAATGATATTGCGTCGCCACTCATAGTCGATCGAGAAGCTAGCGTTGTTGGCGATATAGCTCGACGCCCCAAAAGCGCCGGCGTCTGCGACTTCACGCGACGCGGCAAACGTCACCGTCACCAATTCGTCTGGGAACCATTCGACTTGACTGCGCACCGCAAGCCCATTGGTTTCGCCGACGCTCGGATCGTCATAGCTCTGGCTGAGATAACCAACGCCGATTTGGCCACGCACCAAGCGACTGATGTCAAAATCGGCCCCGACCAGAACTTCATGACCTTCAGAATCGCGGTTCACCACGACATCTGGCGGATCGAGGTCGTAGTCGCGCTGATTGGCGCCGACAGCAAGAAACAGCGCCGTCATCGGGCTGATCGCATAATCGGCGCGCAGGCCCAGCTCGAGCACGCTGCGATCGCGGTCGTCCTGATCAACCGGCGCATTGTTGAACAAAAAGCCGTCTTCGAAGTCGAACTGCGCGTAGCGCGCCTCGCCCGAAACCCGCAGGCGATTAAACGCCTTCACGAAGCCGAGATTGCCGCTGGAGCGGGCGTATTCGATCGGTTCGCGCAGCGGCAAAGCCGTTGGCGAACTCGAAAGCGGCTCAGTCATGCTTCCATATTCGGCGCCGCCGAAAAGATAGAAGTCGCGGTAAACATCGAGCCGCGCGTCGAGGCCGCCGATAATGTCGGTGGTGTCGTTGTCGTCGAACTCGGAATAGAAGCGTGACGGCGCTTCGAGCCGGAAATTCAGCGCATGATTGCTCCACTGCGACTCCACGCTGAGGCTGGGGGTCACGTGGGTGATGAAGTCCTCTTCAGGATCGACATCGGTTGCAAAGACATTGTCATTGTATTCGCCGGCGATCGTCAGTTCCGGATGAGCCATGAAGCTGCCCACGCGGATGCCGACGGAATCATATTCCGGCCTGGCCCGCCCACGGACGCTCACATTGCGATCGCGAGAGAAGTTGTCGCCGTCCTGCGCCATCGCCGGCGGCGGATCTACAATCCCCCACCCCAATGTCGCGGCCAAAACCGCGAGCGAGAGTTCGACCTTCTTCTTCATTCCCCCACGCTCGGCGGACCGCGCCACGGTCCGCCGCCCTTTCACTGCTGTCGACCGGGATTAGTTGGTGTAACCGCTGCCGCCGCCGCCGCCTGGGGCGCCGACGCCGCCAGAGCCGAAGGCTTGTCCAGGCGCGCCGCCTGCGGGCACGCTGCCGGTGGCGCCATAGGATTGAAGCGCCAGTTGCGCGATCTCTGACGCCTCAGCCAGAGCTTCTTGCACTTCTGGGCGTGCGAGTGTGGCGCGCGCTTGCGCCAAGCCGGTGGCGTCGCCGCCCACCATCGCGTCCAATTGTTCGCCGCGGCGGAGCAAACGCAAGGATTCAACAATGACGCGCAAGTCCGCTCCGCGCGTGGCGCGCGTGATCGCCGACAGAACCGCTTCTTTGTCGCCGATCGGCGCCTGGGCCATCTCATTGAGGATCGAACCGGCGAGAGCAGCGCCCGGGGACGCGTCTTCGCTGGGAATAGACGCCTGCGCTTGCGGCGCGGCCACCAGTCCAATGGTCAAGGCGGCGAGCGCCACAGCGAGCTTGCGGATTAACATAAGGGCCCCCTTCATTCCAACACGGGCAGAGCTCAGGGTTAGCGGCCCTTGGGGAAAAGTCGAGCCTAAGTTTGCCTAATTTCCTCTAAACGGGGGCCTGCGGCAGGGGCAACACACCTTTCGTCACGGTATTTCCTGACCCGATTTCCTGACCCGCTGGCGGGTCAGAAACGCCGCTCTTGAATGCGCACCGTGTCGCCAGGCAGGACGGGCGTCGTACTGGTCAAGCCGTACTCACGCTCGGCGAGCTCGTCGGCGTGCTTGATGAAGACGCGCCGCGTATCAGCGCGATAGCTGAAGCCCCCGGCGGTTGCGACGGCGTTCATGACATTGAGCCCTGCCGAATACGGATAAGTGCCCGGATTCTCGACCTCGCCGAGAATAAAAAACGGCCGGTAATTCATCACTTCGACGCTGATATTGGGTTGCAGCACATACCGGCGCAGCGAGCTGCGCAAGGATTCGGTCAACTCCCCCAGGGTTTTGCCCTGCACCGGATGGTCGCCGATCAACGGATACGAGACCATGCCGTTGGTGCCGACGACGAACTCGCCCGTGAGTTCAGGCTCGCCAAAGACGCTGATCCGGAGCCGATCGCCTGGCCCTAAGCGATAATCCTCGACTTGGACTTGAGGCAGCGGCGTGGCGAGATCAGCGCGGGCGGCGCCGCCGCCGCATGCGGCCACACACACGCCAAGCGCCAGCGCCATCAGCCCTCGGCAAAGCCAAGCCAATACGTGCATGAAGATCCCCCACGACATCTAAAGACGCCGCTTATCTAAATCCGACGCCTAATCTTAGCCATGTCACGACCTAGGCTTCAAGGAAATCAACCTTGTCGTCCTCCAGGCGGGCGGCGGTCAGCCGCCCGGAATAATAGGCGCCCGTGTCCAGGCCGACACGACGCACGTCACGATAAGGCGCGTCCGCGGGCGTGTGGCCATGCACCACGCATTGGTCGAAGCGCCGTTGATCGTGAAGAAAACGCCGCCTGATCCACAAGAGATCGGCGTCGCTTTGGCCTGCGAGATCCTTTGCCGGATCGACCCCTGCATGCACGAAGAGATAGTCGCCAATGGAGACAAAGCGTTCGAGCCGCGCCAGGAAGGCGCGATGCGTCGCCGGCAGGACTTCGATCAGCGCATCGCGCGCGGCGATCATCTCGTCAGCGCCGGCCGCGATCGTCGGCATCACCGCGCACTTATAGGACGCCAATGTCTCAAGCCCTCCGTGCGACAGCCAAGCGCGATGGGCTACTGGATCAGCCAAGAAAGCCAGCATTGCAGCTTCATGATTGCCCAGGAGGAAGCGGCGCTCGAACCCTTCCGGGCGTCGCAACAACAAGAGTTCGATCACCTCGGCGCTGTCGGGACCGCGATCGATATAGTCTCCCAAGAAAACCACGACCGGTTTGGCGCCAGCGGGGCGCGCATCATTCTCCAGTTTTTCGAACATGCGCGCCAAAAGATCGGCGCGGCCATGTATGTCGCCGACCGCGTAGCCGACGCGTCCGCCTGGAAAGCGCCAATCGGCGCGCCGCTTGACCATCGGCCACATAACCAGATTGTGCAGGGCGGGCCTCGCGCGCGCAACGCGTCAGTTCGTTCTTTGCGCGCAGGCGTGGCGCTCGACGCTTGCAAAGATCCGCTTAAGCTCGCCTGTTGAGGACATCCATGACGCCACTTCTCAAACTGCTCGGCGAACTTAATGTCGGCGCCCTTCTCGTATTGGGGCTGATCTTCGCCGCGCTCCTCGCCGGCGGCGCCAACAGCGCCAGCGGCGCCGCTCTACTGGCCTTGATCTTGCTCGCCTGCGTCATGAGCGTCGCCGCCTTTGCGCCCCGACACCTCGACCGTGTCATCAGCGCCCATTGGCTGACCTGCATCGCAGCTCTGGTTTTTATCGCATGGACGTTGGCGACGAGCGCTGGCGCCTGGACTTGGCTTGCGCCCCACCCTCTCTGGCGCGCCGTCGGCGTCGATACAGGTCTAACCTCGCTCTCGCCTTATCGCAGCCTTGAGGGCGGCGCGGCTTTCCTGGCGCCCTGCGCGGCGTTCTTGTTAGGCGCAGCGGCGGCGCCGGATTCAAAGTCACGCGATCAACTCGGGCGCTGGGCGGTCGCGCTCGCCTTGCTCTATTGCGTGATTGCGCTTGCCTTCTTCTTTAGCGCGCAAGCGCGCCCAGGCGGGCGGCTTGATCCATCGGCGAGCTCGGCCAACGCCGCCGCCACCACGTTTGGCCTGTTATTGGTTTTGACCATGATCATGCTGGTGCGCGCCGGCCGCGGTCGGCTCGCCGCGCCAATCAAGGCGCCGCCGAAATTGCATTGGGCGCGCTTTGCCTATGCCGCACCGCTTTCACTGGCGACGGCGATTTTGCTGTTTGCGGGCCTTCTCCTGACCGCCTCGCGCGGCGGCTTGGTCGCGACACTCGTTGCGCTTTTGGTCTTTAGCGCACTGATGGCGTTTGCCGCACTGAAAGACACAAAGGCAAGTCGCGGCATCGCCGCCGCGCCGCTTCTGGCGCTGGCTGTCGCCTTTGTCTTGATCTTTGCGCGTGGCGGTGAAGAAGTGTTGCGGCGCTTTGCGCTTTCAGGGGCCGACGCCGAGGTCCGCGCTCAGCTTGCCGATGCGCACTTTGCAGCTTTCGCCGAGCGACCGCTCTTAGGGCACGGCCTCAATACCTATCACGAGCTCAACATATTAGCGCAAACCCCCGAAAATTGGCGCGCGCTTCACGGCACAGGCTCGGCGCACAACATTTTCATTCAGGCGCTTGAAGAGACCGGGCTCATCGGCTTGGCGCTGTTTGCATTGATGCTGGCGACGCCGTTGATCCGCGCTGGGCTGCGTGTCATTGGCCGAAGAAGCGGCGCCGAATGGGCGGCCGGCGTCCTCGCCATGACAACCCTCGTCTTTGTTCACGGCAGCGTCGACTTTGGCCTGCAGGTTCCTGCGCTGACGGCGCTCTTTGCCTTCCTACTAGGCGCCGGCGCCGCGCCGACGCGTGCATAATGCATTGTCGTCCTCAAACCGGACGAGACCGACGCGCACCGGCGCCGCGTGCTCTTGCGTGCGCGGATCGGGCTTTGGCGCGGCGGGCGTGACCGGCGCGCTCCGCCTAGTCGGCGGCGCAGCAGTTTCAGGCGCGGCCGAAGCGGTCGCCGCAGGAGACTGCGCCAAGCGCGCATTCATCATTTGCTCAAAACTCAGCGGCGCGCGCGTTGTAAACTGCGCCTGGTGCGCAACCGCCCAGTCCGAGAGGCTCGCCCCGCGTTGACGCGAAATCCAAAGATAAGGCAATCGCGCCAGCGGCTGCGGCTCCCGATACAAATTGTCGAGCACATAATCGCCTTCGCTGGTCTGCGCGATCAGCACCGCGTGCAGGCCAACATTCGGCGCGTGTGCGACGGCTAGCGACAGCATGTCCGCCGACCAGCCCAGAGCGATCAGCCGGGCCCGCTTCTCCAGCGCATAATCTTCGCAATCGCCGCGCGCGCCTGGACCGCCAGTGCTGAGCGGCATGCTCCACACTTCTTCCACGCCATGCCCGGCGCGATCGGTCAGCGGTCGAATGGCGCGATTAATGTCTCGATTGACGGCGCGCAATTGCGCCAAACGCGCTGGCGTCAACGGCATCTCGGCGCGCCCTTCAAGCGCGCTCGCATCGATCGTGCTGACGCGCGTCAACACCATCGCTTCAAACACACTCGCCTGCTGCGCCTCGCGGCTCTGCAATGTCGCGCGCTGAAAGCTCGCAGCGCCCGTGGCTTCAACGCGCCCACGCAGCTCGTCACTGAACGCCGACACGCATTGATCGGGGTAGCGGGCGCAATAGGCGCGCGCACCGTCCGGCGCGGCGACCTGGGCGCCGGCGAGCAAACGCGCTGCGCCTGTCGGCGCCATCGGACTGGCGCACGCACCCGCCAATAAGCAAACCAGCAATATACGCACTGTTAACCCCACGCGATTATTTTGTGAGGCTAATATTAGCGCGTATGGCTTTAGGCTTTACGTAACGAACATAACTAATTGCCGTTAGCGCAAACAGCGTAAATGCTTGCTAATACTTCGGGCGCTTAGCTTCATGCTCTATCAAGCGACTCGGCGCATGCTCGTCATATGAAGCAAGCGCTGCTCTCATCCGCAGAGGCGCCGGTCATGGTCTTGCCGAAGGCCGCAATCTTGTGCGCAGCCTTCGCCGCCAGTCTGGTTTTGTGGTCGGGCCTTATCGTGCTCTCGCTTTGGTTGGCGCCGATCTGACCGCATTATTCACCGCCAGGGCGCCGCCCGCGCCGAGCAAAACGCCCAAAATGCTTGCAGCAGCATCTGCAGAACTCGCCTCACGGGTTGCGGTCAAAATCGGCTGAGCCCATTCGACACCGATCGCGACGGCGCTCAGCATGAGCATTGTAATGACCATGGCTGAGCGGCGGGCGCCCAGCATGAGAATAAACCCGCAGGCGCAGAACGCCGCCACATGCAGCTCCTTGTCATAGCCGTCAGGCAGCACCGGAAGACGCAACGTGTCGCTGAACGCAAAGACGCCAAGCGTGGCGACAGCGAGAGCGCCTAGAGCCAGATAACCAAGCCGCACCGGCGAAATCCCCAAACGAGCGCTCAAACCCTAACTCCTTTGGCTTATCCCCCGCTGCGTTAGCGCCAGGAAGCGCGCGCGCTTGGCTAATATTATGTCGCGCTGCAGAAGTTTAGATTAGATTGCCGACCGCGACGCAGGACGCACCCGCCAAGGAGAGGCCACGTGGCAACGAGCGAAGCGGGCGCCAGGATCTGTTTGGATTTCGGCACCTCCTATTCAAAGGCCAGCATCTTTCTCGCAGACGGCCCGCCGTGGCGCTCTACCCGCCCCTTACAGCTTGGGGCTGCGGCCGAGGCGGATACGCCCTGGCTTGCCCCCTCCGTCATGTTCGTGGACGGCGGACGCTTGCTGATCGGCCCGCCTGCATTCAGGGCCGCGGCGACACAGACCCGTAGCGGCCGCGAGGCGATCATTTCGTTCAAGACCGTCCTGGCGGCGCGCGATCTGGATGCTGCGCTCTCGCTCCAGGTCAAGCGCTCAATCGACCCGACAGGCTCGCTTAGTCACCGCGAAGCGCTGACGCTCTACCTTGCCTACCTTGATCGATTGACCCGCCATGCGATCGCCGCCGACGCACGCTTGCCGGACGACGTTGCGCTGGCGCCGCGCCGCTACACCACGCCGATCTGGCGCCAACGCGAAGACGCTGATCGCGCCATCGGCAGATTGTTTGATGAGGCGGCCGCCGTATCCGAGCGATTGGGAGATGCGCTGATCCAGCGCGAGGGCGTTTCAATCGCACAGACCAAGGATGCACTGACGCGCGCGGCGGCCACGCTCGGCATCGGTCAATTGGAAACCGGCGTTTTCGAGGCCCATGCAGCGGCGGCTGCATACGGCGCCTGCAAGGAGGCGCCCGCGCAATGCTTTCTGCTCGTGGATATGGGCGCAGGAACGACCGACATCGCCGGTTTTGAGCACAGCGGCGGCGATCGGATTGTCATGTCGGAAATCATGGCTGCACGGCAAAGCTGCGGATTGGCCGGTGATGAACTCGATCAGCTCCTTGTCGCAACGCTCGCTTCCAAGAAACGCTTACGTGACCCGGCTGCGGCGGACGCCCTCTTTCAAAGCCTCAAGCTCGGCGCGCGCGCATTAAAGCGGCAACTGTTCGAGACTGGCCAGTGTCGACACCAACAAGACGGCATGCACCTTAGTCTGTCTCGTCGCGAACTCACTGGACAGCGGGATTATCGGGCCCTCACGGCCGCTCTCGGCGAGATCATCGCCGCGAGCCTCGCCCCCGTGCGCGCACGCGCCCAAACCCTGGGCGCGCCGTCAATCACCATTCTCCTGGCGGGCGGCGGCGCCAACACCAGTCTGCTCAGCGACGCCGTACGGGCGGGCGCTGCGCGCGCTGGCGGCGGTGTTGAAATGCAGCTTGAGCGATTGGGCGTTGGCTGGCGTTTGCCGCCCAACTCCGACGCCAGCATGCAGAGCGCATTGCCCCAACTTGCTATTTCCATGGGCGGGGCGCTCGCAGAACTGGAGACTGTCGCCGATAAAGCTCTGGCCTAGACCTCGCCCGGCAAACCAAGCGGGATCGGCTGTAGCGTGCTCGGCGTTGAACGCCCCGCTGGCGGCTGCGCCGCCGCTGGCGCCGGCGCCTTTGTCACGCCGATCAGATCTTCTATCCGATCAAATCGGGCGATGCGGACGCGTCGCGGCTCCGCCAACATCGTTGTTTTCGGCCTCTGAAATGTCATCCCGCGAGCAAAGGCGCGCGGCGCATGATTGTCAAACATTGGATGACCCCGCTTTTCTGCTAAGCTGGTCCGATGTTGAAACGCCTTATTCTTGTGCTCGGCTTTGGCGTCTTGGCCGGGTTTTGTGCAATCGCCTTCGAAGCCTCCGCCCAGACCTCGGTCGCGCTCGAACTCATTGAGCGCGCGCGCGTCAGCACCTCGCAACGCGTGCAAACTCAGCTCCTCACCCGAGCCGAGCACACGCTGCAGAACAGCTGGGCGCGCCCGGTGCTGTGGCACGCGGGCGCCAGCGAGGCGCTATCAGGCGCGTATTACGCGCATGGATTGGTCGCGCAAGACACCGCCCTGCTGCGCCAGAGCGCCAATTGGGCGGAGAACACCGTTCGACTGGCGCCGGTGCAGCCGCATGCGTGGATTCGACTGGCGGCGCTCGACGAAGGCGGCATTGCAAACAGTTTGTGTCGCGTGACCGAATGCCTTGCGCACGCCTGGAGGGTGGCGCCCCTCCTCAACGGCGCTGGCGGATGCGAGCGCCTGAGAATTGCTTATCGCGTGGGCGCGCTAACCAGCGCCGATGCCCGCATTGACGCCTATGTCCAGACCCATCCGCGCCGCGTCGCCGCCGCGTGCCTCGATTTTTTGCCGCCCGCAGAACTCTATGAGGCGCTCATGCGCGACGCGGTTTAGGCCGCGGCGCCCGCGGCGGCGGATCATCGCCGCCGCGGGTGAAGAGCCGCACAGGGGGGAAGTTCGCGCCGCCCACTTTGGAAGGGGGTGATCGGGGGCGCGCAGCGGCTCTAGGGGCGGACCTTACGCCGCTAATATTAGATAATAAAGTCAGGTCGCTTTTTGGGGCGCTATTTCGCCTTAGACGCCCTTGCCGACGGCGCGGGAGCTGAGCGCGACCAACCTGCCTCGCCGCGCAATGACGCCTTCGCGCTTCATGCCGGAGAGCAACGGGCGCAGGCTTTGCGCCGGTATTTTATGGTTCCATCGGCGTGCGACGGCTTCCAAGATTTCGCCGGTCTGGAGCCACGGCGGATCGCAATCGAGCAAAACGTCCATGACAAACTCACGCTGACTGCCGGGGCGCTCGCTTTTTCGGCGGGGCGCCGGCGCCGGCGCTTGGCCGGGACGGCTTAAATTGGCATACCGGCCAAGCACATTCTCCGCGGTCGCCAAATCGGCGTCCTCGCCGCGCAGCAATTCGATCTCGCGCGCGATCTCTGCGCGCCGCGCGCGTAAGACGGCTAATGGATCACTTACCATCCGCCAATAAACCCGGAGATTAGAGCCAGAAAGAGCAAAATAATCCGCTTTCTTCCCAAACAAATTTGCCTGCAGGATTAGTTTGCGGGCAGTAAATACAAGGTGATGACGGGATGTGACCGCTTTTTACAGCCTGACGGAGCTCACAGCCCCCAAAACCTGGAGTTTGCAGAGCGCCGATACCAGAAACTGTGATATTTGTCACATCTAAAATTGGTTAATCGCTGAAGCGCAATCCAAGCCAAAGCCGCGTCAGCGAAGCCAACATTGTAATGGCGAGATTTAAACCTCTACATAAAATGTATGAGATGAGCACGCCCGGTCACAACAGGTTGCAGCAGTGAGTTCTCAATCCATATCAGCCGCTCAATTGGCGCTTCATGCAGCGGCGCTCAATCCGGCGCTGTGGCCGGCGGCTTGCTCAAAAGTGGGCGAAGCGCTGGGCGGCGACACCTTTGCGCTTCTGCGATTTGAAGCTCGCGGCCCGCTCATGATCACGCCGCCAGGTCGCGAGCGGCATCTTGAGACCTACGTCAAAGGTGGATGGGCCGAACGCGACCTGCGTGGTTTGCGCGCCCCGAACGCGTCACAGATGACGCTCGTTTGCGACGACGATGTCGTCGATCCGTTGGAGCGTCAAACCTCCGACTTCTATCGCGGCTTTGCTGCAGCCGAAGACGTGCCGTTCTTCTTAGGCTGGGGCTTTAAAGACGAGCATCGGCAATATTTCTTCACCAGCATGCGCTCGGCGGCGAGCGGACCAGCGACACAAGCGGACCGCGCGAAATTGGCGGCGCTCATGGCGCCCGCAACCGCCGCGGCGCAAGTCTCATGTGCGCTTCAGCGCGCCCGTCATGCAGGCGTTCTGGAAGGACTGGACTGTGCCGGAGAAGCGGTGCTGGCGCTCGACGAAAACGGCCGTTTGACCGCGCACACTGCCGCCGCCGCGCCCTTGCTGCCGCGCTATTTTGCAGTTCAATCAGGCGTGCTCAGCGGCCGCCAGCCCGCAGCGGACGCCGCTTTGGGCCGCGTGCGTGGCCAAATCCAGAATCCGCACGACACCAGCGCCCCGCCCAGCTTTCTCGTTTATGACGAGGCAAATGTCGGCATGCTTTGCATCCCGATACTCAATACCGGCCCAGGCCGAGATATGTTCGCAGATGTCAGCGCCTTGTTGCTGTTACGCGATCTGCAAGCGCGCCAGCGCGATCAGCGGCCGCTCTTGAAGACCCTCTTCAACTTAACGACGGCTGAGAGCGAGGTGGCGTACGCCATCGCGGAGGGTTTATCGATCGCGGAGCTATCACATCAGCGCGGCGTCACGCTGGCGACGACGCGCACCCTGCTCAGTGCAGTGTTCAGAAAAACCGGCGTCAATCGCCAAGGCGCGCTCGCAGCCTTGGTCGCGCGGCTCGCGTAGACGTCCCGGTCGAAGGACCAGCAAGCGGTCAGCGATTGGAAACTCGATAGCGTCGGCCCATCCGTCAGCGCGGCCCGCCATTGCTTGGCAACGCCTTCAGCACAACACGCTGGCGCAAAGCGGGCGCGGCGTTGATGCGGCGGCGCACATAAGCCCGCTGCAGCGTCGATGCGCGCCGCGAGCGGTCGGCGAGCGCCGTCACTAAAGCCTCGAACTCGCCTTGCACGTCGCCGAGGACTTCCGCTTCCGCTTTGCGCGCCGCCAGGAGACGCTCGTCAGCGTTCGTGGCGGCGCGGCGCAGTTCGAGATTGGCCTCTGCCTCAATCAAACCCATCACTGCCTGCACCGCTTCGGCATAAGGCTGCGTGCGCACGATACGCTTGAGCTCCGGTCCAGATGCAGCGCTCGGCAGCGCCAAACTCAAAAGCGCGCCGCGCCATTCATAAAGCTGCGCCAGATCAAGTTCTGACCAGAGCGCCACTTCATAGGCCGAATGCCGTCCAGGACGCACGAGCCGCTCCCACGTCAGCAGGCTCAGCGCTTGTCTGACCGGCATTGAACTTAAACCCAATGTGCGCGCCAAAGCTTCCACATCGAGACGGCTCTGCACCGGCAAAGCGCCGTCTAATATCTCCTTCTTGATTTCTTCGTACGCGCGCTGCGCGGCGCTCGCATCGGGCGCCATTCTAGTCGCCGCTGGACGCCATGAGCGCCTTCAGCTCAGCCGCAATATCTGGCGGCAGCGCGTCTCGGTGCGGACCGCACGCTGGGGCGCCGCGAAGATATTGAATAGGATCTTGTCCCTCCCAGCCGCCCAAATTGGGTCGATGCATCTGATAGCCGATGAGCCGCTGCAACGCGTCTGGAAACTCTCGCGCCACCTCGGCCGGGTAAGCGAGAAATTGGTTTTCATAAGTTTTCAGCCAGCCAAGGCAGTAGCTCACAATGATCCCAGTGCGCGGCGCCTGTGTGCGATTGGCGCCGGCGCCATGCGTGAGTGAGCCTAGAAATACGAGCGCCGAGCCTGCCCGCATTTCGCCGGCAATGCTGGTCGCTTCGGCCTCACCACGATCGAGAGCGCGACGATGGCTGCCAGGCCAAAGCCGGGTTGCGCCATTCTCAGCAGTGAAGTCGCTCACCGCCCACATCACATTGATGAGCCAGTGGCGCCCCGCTGTCGGCCACGGCCACATCTCTTCGTCGCGATGCGGCGCTTGCGCCCGCTCGCCCGGATGCACGCGCGTCGCCTGGGTCAGATTGAGTTGAATGCAATCACAGGACGGCCGCAGCAAAGCTTCGGCAATAGCCAAGATCTGCGGCGCCATCACCAGACGCTGCACGATCGGCGCTTTCGACAACAGGCCGCCTACCCGCGTTGTCTTCCAGCCGTAAAAGTCGCCTTCGCAACGAGGTGTGCGGACAAGCCAAGGCTCGAGCTGCTCCCGCAATTGCAAGAGCGCATCGCCACCGATCAGATCGGGCAAAATGAGATAGCCGTCGCGCTCAAGCTCTTCCAGATCACCTGAGAATTGGGCTTGCTCTTGGAGTGTCATCTGCGGCCCTTATGCGGCGCGATTGAGCGTGCCAGGCGCATAGCGCGTGAGCGGGCCAGCAATTGCGTTCTGCGCACGCACGCGGGCGAGCCCTTCAGCATCAATGTCAGCCGCAAAAGCGCGCACACGCTCGCGTCCCGCCCGATGCGTAGGTCCAAGCGCCTTGGCGCTCCATCCCACTTTGAGCGCGAGCGGCGCCAAGGCTGCGCTCGCAACAAAGCTGACCCGGCGCGTTCCGAAGATCAGTGCAGTTTCCATGATGGCGGCGATCATGCGCGCCAGCATTCTATGGCGCGCCGGCCCAGGCGAAGTATCTGGCGCAGGACAAAACCGCGTCGCCTCCCAGATGTCAGGCCCGGCCGGCGGCGCCGACGCGCACAAATGTGAGAAGCGGTCGCCTAACAGATGCGGCCGATCAGTGCGCAAAAGCCGCGCCGATCCGGTGACCGGCGCGCGCGGTGACTGCGCTTCAATGAGATAGATGGCCTCTTCGCTGTCATACTCGTCAATCTCAACGCCAGCGTCCGCCTGCAATGGCCAGCCAAGCTCATCAATGAAGACCTGCTTACGCTGCAGGTGCATTTCCATGAGCGCGTGCCGAAACAAGCTGCGGTTTTCGGCGGTGACAATGTGGATCATGAACGCTCTCCCTGCGGCGCGCGGAGAGATACGATTTTCGCCTCTGGCGCGAAACAGGCCTGATCAGGCCTATTGACCTCTGATCCGGCTCACCGAAGGGCGCGGCGTCCTAATCGGCGACGTCCTCCAAGCGGATTTCGCGGTCGCGCAACGCCCTGACAAAAGCCTGGATGCGTGTGGCGACGCCGTACTTACGCATCGCCCGGCGCACCGTGTTGTGGGCCGTGTGTTCGCTGATCCCCAAAATCATGCCAACCGAGAAGTCGTCTTTGCCTTGGGCGACGAGGGCCAAACACTGGCGCTCGCGAGGGCTTAAGACCGGTTTGTCCGCTGGCGTATCCGCCAGCAACAGGCGCCGCGCAGCTTCGTGCGCGTAGACCGCATACCAGTGCGCCGCGCGAACGTTGAGCGGATCAACGCCATCTTCGCCAATGGCAAGCGAACATGAGGCCGGCAGCGCATTGGGCGAATGGATCGGAATGGTGAAGCCTTCACGCAAGCCATTTGCAGCCGCCTCCGTCAGAATGACGAGTTGATCGTCGTCCAATGCCGCACGAAAGCGACGATCCGACCATTGAAACGGCAGCGCCTGGGTTCTCGCCGCATGAAAGACCGGATCGCGCTGTGCGTAACGCTGCGCGCTAAAGCGCTCGAGCCAAGCGTGCGGATAATCCACCATCATCACCGCGCCTGGCGGCGGCCGCAGTGGATCGACATGCGATGCGCACGCCGCGTAGCTGAACCCAAGCGCTCTGATCTCACGCATGAATGTCGACTGGATCGCCGCGATGGTGAGCGCGTCATCGCATGCTTCGGCGAAGGACCAATTGATGCGCGGCTGCATGATCGCCTCCTCTTTTAGCCCGCAACTCTAAATTGCGATTAGCTCCTGGATTGGCGCCAAGCGCAAGACCTCGATCGCGATCGCGATTGCGCGACTTTGCCGTTTACGCTCGTGGCGTGTGATCTTGCGCGGTCGCTTAACCAATAGATTGCGTCAGCTCTTCCGCGCCAAACGGCTCATCCAATGCCGACGTTCTGATTTCTTCGCGCCTCAAGTCTTCACCGCACGCGCCGCCGCGCCCGCGCGGCGCCTTCGCTCATCAACGTCCATTCGTGCTGCCCTCGGACGAGCGCGCAAGTGCCCCGAGTGCTCGCCTTCGGCTGCGCGCCGCGCCACGACCCGTTGCGCCCTCGCCGCTGTCGCTTCCTTGGACGGCCGCCTTGCCATGGACGTCGCGAAGGCGACCGCGGCGGGATCGGCCCGCCGCGCACCTGGAGAAAGACAATGGATAAGGCATCGTTTGAAATCATCGGCAACGTCGGCACGTGCGAGCTGAAAGACGTCAAGGGCGGCAAGAAGATCGCAATCCTCTCCGTCGCCACCTCCGAACGCTGGAAGCGCGACGATGGCGAGTGGAACGAGAAAACCTATTGGCATCGCGTGGCGGTGTTCGCGCCGGCTAAGGTCCAACGCATCGAGACCATGGTGCAAAAAGGCACGCGCGTGCGCATCGTCGGCCAAGTCCGTCCCGGCTCCTATGAGGACGACAAAGGCCAGACCAAATACGTGGTCGAGTTCGTCGTCGGGCCGCCTGGCGATATCGAGATCCTCGCTCGGGCCAAGCCCAAGGCAGACCTTGCAGCTTAGCGCACAAACGAGCGTGGGCGCTTCGGCGCTCACGCTCAGCGCTCTGCCGCATCGCCGGACCATTCCGGCGCTTTAGAGCCCCGCGCTCCGCACGCACGCGGCGCAACGGCGGACAAGCCGCCGTCCTCCACTCCGTTGCGGCCGAAGCGGTGCGCCGCGTGCGCGCAGGAGCGCCCCAAGGCGGCTCTGCGCCGGAATGGTCCGGCGAACGGAGCTCGCATCATGACCTCATACGATTCAACCAAGCTGCCGCCAGCGCAGCGCGTCACCGCCGCGATCGCCGCCCTGCTGAAACGCGGCGTGCGGCCTTGGACCAAGCCTTGGGAGGGCGGAGATGCAAGCAGCGTCCTGCCCTTGCGCGCCAATGGTCAGCGTTATCGCGGCATGAACGTGGTTGCGCTTTGGGCCGCAGCGCTCGAAGCAGGCTACGCCTCGCCCTATTGGTACACCTTCAAGCAAGCGCTGGCGCAGGGCGGCCAGGTCCGCAAAGGCGAACACGGCGCCTATGTCATCTTCTATAAGCCGCTTACGAAAGCTGAGGCGCGCGCCGCGGAAGATGATGAGAGCGACGAGGGCTCAGGCCGCGCAGTGTTGCGCGGCTATGTCGTTTTCAACCGAGAACAGATCGATGGTCTGGAGGAGGCGCAAGGATCCGCGCCCCAAGCGCCCTCACCCTCACCCGACGCTTATGCTGCGCGCTTCGAAAAGGTGCCGGCTACGATCCGGATTGGCGGCGGCCGCGCCTTTTATGCGCCATCAACCGATCACGTGCAGATGCCGCCGCCGGACGCCTTCGCCGACCGCACCCAGTATTACGCGACACTTGCCCATGAGCTTGGCCATTGGACCCGCCACCCCTCCCGGCTTGACCGCGACTTTGGCCAAAAGCGCTTTGCCGATTGCGGCTACGCCATGGAAGAGCTGGTCGCCGAACTCTGCGCCGCCTTCGTCGGCGCGGTGATCGGTCTGCCGCCAGATCACCTGGAAGATCACGCCGCCTATATTCAAAGCTGGCTCGACATCCTGAAAGAGCAGCCGTCAGCATTCCTCACCGCCGCCGGAAAAGCGCAAGCTGCTGCGGATTACCTTTTGCATCTTATGGGTGAGACGCCGGCCAGTCAGATCTCCGACGCGTGAGCAGCCTCGCCTCCTCGCACAAAGGCGCCAAGCTTGTCCGATGACACGTTTTGTCGCTTTTGTGCTTGCGATCGCTGTTGCAGCCGCCTTTGCCGGCGCGCCGCGTTCGAGCCCATGGGTGATTTATAACCGCTCGGCGAGCGTGCCGATCGGCTTTTATGTGAGATCGAATGGGCCGCTCGAATTGGGCGCTCTGGTGAGCGTCGCGGCGGCGACTGTAGCGCCAGATTATGCCCGCACGCGAGCATACGACGATCGCTCCGACCGCTTTATCAAACGCATCGCCGCTGTCGCTGGCGATCACGTCTGCGCAATGGGCGACAAGGTGGTGTTGCGCGGCGAAATGGTTTTGAGACGCGCAGCCTATGACAGCAATGACGAGGTGTTGCCGGCTTGGTCTGAATGCCGCGTGCTGCGCGAGGGCGAGATTTTCCTTGCGGGCGATAGCCAAGATAGTTTCGACGGGCGCTATTGGGGACCGATCTCGATCGACGCGGTCGAGCAAGTCTGGCGTCCCCTCAACCCATAACTCTTAGTGCAATAGGCAATCGCCATCCAAAGCGCGGCAATATCTGCTTAGTCTGTGGCTCGCTCCGAACGTGCGAAGAGAAAACATCGAGGCGCCGCAACCAATTCAAAATGCAGAAAAAGTTGTGAGGGCAAGATAAAGCGCGCTGTGCGCGTGTCGCCAGGCGCCTGTATCCGCTTGGAAAAAACCAATGTATGCGATCAACTGAAAAATGTGTCTGCACATTGCCTCCAGTGTTCAGGGCGCGCGCACCTATGACGGCGTCATCGAGCTTTAATCGCGTGTTGTGCGCCGGCGGCGCGGCGGCCAATGTTGCGGCGTCAGTATTTTCCGCGCGCAGCTCTATGCGATTTGTGGCGCCGATAGATCGAGACGACCTGCGCGGCGCGTTCGGCCCCAGCAAGAAGCAGAAGCGCCCGCGGCGCGGTTATCGAAAGGCCTCGACGCCAGGCTCGGCCTGTCCAAACGTTTTGGCCTGCGCAGTACGACGGGCGCCGGTTCCGGCGACTTTGACATGCGTCAGCGGGCGGTGTCGAAAGTGCACTTCTTTGGCCATGGCGGCGGCGGCGGCGCGAGCCTTGCGGCGCATGGGCGCTACATCGCGCGTGAGGCGGCGCGCGGCGATCTGGAACAGGCGCACAAATCCCAGACGCGTGAGGCGCCAGAACCTGCGGCGCGGGCGCACGCCGACTATCTCAGTGGCGAGCGCGCGGTCTTCTATGACGGCCTTCGCGACACGGTCGATGGGCGGGCGCGCATGGCGGTGTGGGCGCGCGAGGATCGGCGTCACTTCCGCATCATCCTCTCGCCCGAGAATGGCGGTCGTCTCGGCGATCTCAAATCCTATGTGCGCACCGTGATGGAGCGCGCCGAGAGCGAGCTTGGGTCTCGCCTGGAATGGGTGGCGGTCAATCATTACGACACAGACAATCCGCATAGTCACATCGTACTGCGTGGGCGCCACGCCAATGGAAGGCCGCTCATGCTGCCGCGCGAGTTCGTCAAACATGGCCTGCGTGAAATCGCGCGCAACGCCGCCACCGAGCGCCTCGGCCCTCGAACCCGCGGCGACGAGAATGCAGCTTTGCTCCGGGAGGCGCGTGCGCATCGGCCGACGCGTCTTGACGCCCTCCTCGCCCGACATGTGAAGGAGGGCAAGCTTGCGATCGCCGCGATCGAAGCGCCCAATCGCGATCCCGCGGTTACGCAGGCGTTAAAGCTGCGCGCACGCGAACTGCAGCGTCTGGGGCTTGCATCCGAGCCGCGTCGCAATGTGCTCCAAATGAACAGCGATTGGCGCGAACGGCTTAAGGCGATGGAACTCCATCTCGACATTCGCAAAGGGCTCATGCGCGAGCGCACTTTGACGCCGCCCTATCGCTCTACGCCCACGCCAGAAGTGAAACGCGGCGTCCATCGCGGGCCCGAGCGCTAGAAAGCAAATGCGTGGGGGTGGGCCGATCCTCGCGTCTCTTTGTCCCCCGCTACGCCAATCAAGACACGCTTTGGCGCTCGGCGCAGGCTCACGGGAGAAGCCGCAAGCCTTGGCCATGACGCGCGCTATCATGTTGCGACGTTCTATTTCGATTGGCGCAATCATGCCTCGCACGCACGAGAACGATCCGCACGACGTCCGCCCCATCCGCCGCGCGCAGCTGCGCGAATTAGTGCCGCTTGCAGATACGACGATCTACGAAATGGAGCTGCGCGGCGAGTTCCCGCGGCGCTTCTATCTCACCGCACGGTGCGCCGTCTGGGATCTAGGCGAAGTCCAACAATGGCTGCAGAAGCGGCGGGCTGAGGAACATCCCCATGTCGCTTATCCAGATGTCGGTCGGCGCAAAGCACCTCCCGTAAAGGCGCCGACGAAGAAAGCTCTCTGAAGCTAGATATCGGACTGGAGCGCTATGACCGGCGTTGGCGGCGCAAGCGTCACCGCATAGCGCTCACCGCGCGACCAGGCGTCGATGATGTTGGCCCATTCCTGCAGCATGTGCCGGCGCTGCGGCTCGTACTCGGCGCGATTATAGACGCCTCGCGACGAGGTCCGGTCTTCGTGCGCCAGGCACTTTTCGATCCAGTCGCGGTTGAAGCCCAATTCATTGAGCTGCGTCGAGCCGGTGCGTCGCAGATCATGCACCGTAAAGGGCGCAAGCGGCAGATCCTCTTTGCGTGCAAGCTCGGCGATCGCCGACGTGACCCGATTGAAAGTCGCGCGGGACATCGGCGCATCGGAGTCATAGCGCGACGGCAATACGTAGTTAGAATTGCCGGCGCAGGTCTTCAGGGCCACAAAGATGTCGAGCGCTTGCTGCGAAAAATAGACGTTGTGCGGATGGCGCCGCTTCATCCGCTCCTTCGGTATCGACCAGACGGCGTTCTCGAAATCGATCTCGTCCCAGACCGCATCCTGCAATTCACTCTTGCGCACCATGGTCAGCAGGATGAGCTTCAAACCTAGGCGTATGGTCGGCAATGTCGTCACCTGCTCCAAAAGGCGCAGCATCAGGCGAACTTCATTGGCAGACCAATGAGCGGTCCTTGGGCGCGAAGGTCGCGATCGAGGCGGGCCCGACTTCGTCGGCCGGATTGGCGACCTTCTCGCCGTGCAAGATTGCAAATCTAAATATCTGCTTGGTGATGTCGCGCACGTGGACGGCGGTCGCCGGCGCACCGCGTTCCTTAATCCGGTGACAGACGCGCGAAGATCGTGGGCGCTGATCTCGCTGAGCAGTCGCTTCTTCCAGGCCCCCTCTAGATCACGGGCGTAGATCGAGCGGCGCATCGAGCGCGTACTGTCGGCCATCGAGGATTCCGCAAACCAGCGCTCGGCGAAATCACCGAAGGTTTGCGCAGCCTTCAGGCGCACTTTTTCACGCTGCTTTTCCTGCGCGGGCGAGAGGCCGGCTTTGACGGTCTTTCGCGCTTTGACGCACGCTTCGCGTGCGTCCGCCAATGAAATACCGTCACGCCCGTACTTGCCGATGGTCAGCGTCTCACGCCGGCCGTTCAGCCTGTAATCCAGCCGAAAGACGACCGAGCCCGCCGGCGAGACCACAACGTACATGCCGTCTCGGTCCGCAACTTTGTAGGTTTTTGGCCTTGGTTTCAGAGCCTTGAGCGCACATCACTGAGCACGACGAAATACCTCCATAAGAAATACCGTCACGCATTTTTCGGGCTCAATTTCAGCGCATCCAATTGAATAGGATAGCGTTTTCACCGACCGAAATACCGTCGCGACGAGATTTCGGGCGACGGTATGGAGCAAAGGTCAATTGGGCAACGCTGAGCGCACCGTCAGCTATACCGTCAAAAGATTTCGACGACCCGCGCCAGTTGGTGAACGTAGTCGAGAGATTTTGTCTTACTTCTCAGGTATTTGGGCCGCTTTTTCGATTGTTGTCGAAAGGCAGCGAAAGGCCCTGAATCATTCCCACTCGATTGTGCGGAGCGAGTTGTTTTTGCTTATTCCACGCGGTTTTTGCGCGCTCAACGGGCGCGTATGCCGACAACTCCACCGGCAAAAAAACTAACCTTCGGAAATCATTCAAGATCGCGATTTTGCCGAAGAGTGTGGTGTTTTGTCTACATTCGCTAGCTCGTTGATCTCCGCGTTAGGGGCGTGCATTGCGCGCACATCGATATGGATCGAGCGCGCCCCAGACTAGCACGACCTCGAAGCAACGCTATCTTGCCATAACGGCCTCGAGCATGGCTTCGCTTTGTCCCCCGCCACGCCAAGCAGGACACACTCCGGGGCGCGGCGCAGCCTACGGGAGAAGCCGCAAGCCCTGACCATGATGATTGCTAATATGCGCAAAATTCGATTTCCGTTCTCTGACGGCAGCACGATGATGCGTGAGCCCCAAACCGACGACGTCATCGCGAGCGATTGGATCAACGGCGCCGAGGTGCGCGCGCGGACAGGCTGGAATGCGCAGCAACTGCGCCGCCGCATCAACGCTGGGAAATTTCCGCCGAAGATTGACGTGGATCGCTGGCGACGCTGCGAAGTAGAAGATCATCTCGCCGGAAAGCGAAGTGAGCAAACCGCCACAGGTTGGACGGTCAATGAAGAAGCGATCCGCTTGGCCCTGGCTGGGCTTGTACGTCGTGCCAAAATATCTGCGGCGCCGCGGGGCCGCGGCCGGTACATGGCTCATCCAATTCCACGTGCCGGCGCGATTGCGCCCCGACGGTTGGCCCCCAACCATTAATCTGCCGAAGGCAAAGCCTTACTGCAAAGGGCCCGACGATCTTCAATGCATCATCCGCGTCAAAGAAGACGCTGCCGCCCTCTTTGCTGCGCTCAGAGTGGGTCGGTCGAGCGCCGATGATCGCCCTCCAACGACACGCGTCGGCAGCGCGCCGTGGCTCATCGAAAAATGGGGCGGACCAGATCTGCTCGCCGCAGTCGAAGGTCGGCTGTCGACATCTGACGCCGCACTTAATCCCGATCCCAGAGCACGGGAAGAGTGGCTGAACTGCGAGCCAAGAACACGCAAACTTTATATACGCTCGCTGCGTTCGGTGATGGCTTGGTCAATTTCGATACGCCACGCCCCTGTCTCGTTGATGACGCCGCTGCAGGTCCGCGACTATCTGAACCTCTTCACACCAGGTCAGCGCAAAAACATCCGCGATGCGCTCAGCCAATTGTTCGGCATTGCCGGCGAAGAGGGCGTGCTCGAAACCAACCCGCTCAACGGCAGGAAGGCCAGCGTAAAGCGCAGACTGAGGAAGCGCGTCAAAGGCGGGCGCAAATCCAACGTCGAGTGCTGGTCGCGCACAGATGTAGATTTCTATTGCCACGTCGCCCTCACCACGCCGGGCTGGCAGAACGCAATCGGCAGACGGCGCAAGGTTGCCTGGCGCGGCGGATCAATTCTCATCCGATTGATGTATGAGACCGCGGCTGACAGCACCGACGTCATGACCTGGGAGAAAGCCACCCATGTTGTCGAACGCGAAGGCTATCGCGGAATCGACTTTGACCGCGGCAAAACCGGACAGCCGACATTCATTCCTCTCAGTGATCGTCTGCTGCGTGAGATCGACGAGAGCGGCGCGTTCTTTCTGGTCACCGATCCCTTCGGCGATCCCTACGAGCCGGTCAGGGACGACGCCCGCATGCGCGGCCACATGATCACGCTGCAAGAGCAGGTGGTGAAGGCTGGCGGTCGCAAACGCATCTACGACCATATGCGCCACAGTGCGGCCACCGAGGCCGAAGAGATGGGCGTCGCCCTCGATAAGGTTCGCCACCTCACCGCCCACAAGGACAGCGCCATGAACTGTGAGGTTTATGTGCAAACCAGCGCCAAGATCACTGTGGAGATCCAGCAAAAGCGCGGCCTGATCCTACCGAAGCAATGAGTGGAACGCAGAACGAACGCGTTACAGGTCGAGAACGAAAGTTTGCAGACTTGGTTTGCAGGCTTCTATATTTTCCCGGAAAAACAGGGGGAAAATGGTGGGCCGCGACGATAATTGTTTGAACCCCGAATTGGCCGAATTCCGGGCCTGGGACCAGGTGTTTGGCGTCCTTCAGGACTGGAATCGAAGCTTGGTCGCCCAGGAGCCACCTAAGGACGGGCCCTGAAGGCTCAAACGCCTTTCCGGACATTTCCGGCGTGTCGCTCTCCCGTTAGAACGGATTATGGCGACGGATCGAGATGGCGGCGGGATTGACCCCTCGGGGCTTCCAGAGACCTCACACCTCGCGGCACGCACCCCGGAGGCTAACGAGAAACTGCAGCAGCTCGCCCGGCTGATCGGCAAGCAGCTGGCGCGCGAGGAGTTTCAGCGCCACACTGACAAGCAACGGTGAACGGGGGTGCGTCCCAGTCGTTCTCTTGATCCTCTTCCCGGTCGTCGCCCTCCGCAGCCTGCATCCAACGCAGTAATGCCTCGCAGTTCACGTCAAAGGTGCGCTCGACGGCGCATGGCTCCAAACCGCCATGTCGTTGCGGTCGTGTCACCGACGCGATGATTTCCCGCTGTTTCCCGACGCTTCCTGCGCGGAAAACTGCAACGGCTCGTCATGCCTTCGGCTTGCCGTCTCCCTTCCAGGGATCGCCTGGCAATATCTCGATCAGTCGCATGCGCACATTGTCAGCGGCTGCATCTATGTCCCAGACGTAGCCCGGCGCCAGGAGCGGGCCGATGTCGGCGCGAAACACAGGGTCGTCGAGCTTGGCGGCGAAGGTCTTCTCGAACATGGCACGTGTCGTCGGATGACCTTCTTCGTCCATGTAACGACGAAACGCATCGACGGTGCGCTCGGGATCAGCGGAGCCGCTTTCCAAGGCGAGATGAAGGTCCAAGAGATCGCGCCCCTTCCTGCGCTGATGCAACGCGCGCATCTTGGTGCCCAGCAATTCGTCCAAATCGTATGTCAGAATTGCACATTCGCCCGCGAACCAGGGCGAGTCGACGGCGAACCGCTGCGTCGTGAGCCCATAGACGGTAAAGTGCTCGCGCGTGTTGATCTCGACCTTGAGCCGTAACCTGACCGGCGGTTGGCCCTCTGACTCGAAGCGATAGAAAAAAGTGACGCGGCCTTCGCTTTGCTTGAAGCTCGGCTTGCCCAACCATGGATCGAGCACTTCGTGCAGCGCGTCCATGATGGGTCCCGCGGGCGCTGCCTCCACCTGCACCAGATCGATGTCCTCAGAATAGCGGGCAGCCGGCTTCAGGAAGAGTTTGTAGAGCGCGGTGCCGCCTCGGAAGGCCAGCGCCTTCGACAAGAGGGGATGGACGAAGATCGCCACGAGGGCGCGACAGATCACCAGGTCCTGCTCGACTTGGATGTCCTGCACCCATGGCGCGTTCTTGCGCCAGGCGGTGATGTAGTCGCGCGGGATCAAACTTCGGCCTCCACGCGCTCATTGATCAAGAGCTTCCAGTTCGGATCGCGTTTGGCTTGGACGGAGTCTGCCGACGACAGAAGTGGCGCATAATCGTGCGCCAGTGCTTTCACATAGTCCCGCAACGGCCCTGCCCGATCGCCCGCGCCGATGTGATCCAGCAAATAGCCCAGACGCTGCGCCCACGGCAGCGGCGCCGTCTGCGCGGCATCGACGAGCTTGGCTGCATCAATCTGTTCCGCAAGTTCGGCGAGGACCGTGGCGACGTTGTCGAAGCCGCCGACATGATGATGATAGCCGACGAGATCAATCGCCGTGGCCTCAGGCGTGGACACCGCGATCGTACCGCGGGGCGTGTTGAACAAGCGCGTGGCGACGGCCGAGAGATTGCGGCGCGCGTAGAAAGCGACGCGCACGGCGCCGCACGCGATGTTGAGACGCCGCCGCGGCAGCAGTACCTGGAAAACCTGCGGCGCATGGTGCGCCGCGCCATAATACTGAGCCGCCGACAGCAGCCCGGCATAATAAGAGAGCCCCTGCCATTGCATGAGCGCCGGGATGAATTGGTCGCCCGGCAGGCATCCCAGCGCACGATATTCAGGGGGCACGATCACGTAGAAGCCGCGTGCCGGAGAGGCCACAAGCTTCTGCTTGGCTAGGCGGCCCAGGGCGAGCTTTGCCGCGGCCGGCGACACGCCAAGCGCCTTTTGGGCGTCTGCCGACGTGAAATGGTGACGGCCAGAGGCAGCTAGGTCGTCCACGTAGGCGCGCGCGTGAGGGGGATGGCGTTCCGTTTTCACGCTCATAACGTATCACATGTCGATACTTTGAATACCTAATATCCAATCCAATCCGACGGATTGCGTAGAAAGCATCTCAATCTGATACTTTCTGAGCAATTATCCGAGCGTGGATATGCGCGGATGTTCTGCCTTTGTGCTTGACTTATTACAGCACACAACGTTATCGTTGTGTCTGTGATTCCCCAGTTCGACAAAGACACCGGGTATTTGCCGCCGGGCATACACAGCCTGACCTGGGCCGCGTTTGCTCAGAGGTTCGGTTGGAACGATTGGCGGGTGAGACTTTGCGCAGGCCTGTTACGGGCCCTGCGCAACCTCAAAGCCGCGGGCTGCCTCGTGGTCATCATCGATGGGAGCTTTGTGTCCGCGAAGGACGAGCCGGGCGATTACGACGCGGCGTTTGATCCGACCGGCGTCGACGGCGCCAAGGTCGATCCGATTTTGCTGCGGCACTGGGACGGCCGCAAAGCGATGAAAGCCAAATATCTGGGCGAAACGTTTCCGTGGGGGGCGATCGCTGAGCGCAAATCGGGGGTCATTTTCTTGGAGTTCTTTCAGAAGGACAGGTCGGGCCTCGCAAAAGGCGTGGTGCAAATCGACCTGAGAACGCTGCCATGATCACCAATGAACGACAGCTACAGATGGCGCGCACGCAACTTGCGCGCTTCGAAGCAGAACTCGCAGCGAGCTCGGCCGCAGATGGCGACGCTCTGATTGCCGCGGCGCAAAAAGGCGCCCTGCAGAGCCAAGCCGATCTCATTCGCAAAGAAATTGAAGACTACGAAGCGCTGCGCGGCGGCGATATTTCCGTTCTCGAATTAAGCGCTCTGTCCGAGCTGCCTGAAGGTTTGATCAGAGCACGCATCGCTGCAGGATTGACGCAGAAAGACCTGGCCGATCGCCTGGGTCTGAAGGAGCAGCAAATCCAGCGCTACGAAACGACGCGCTATGAGGGCGCGAGTTTCGCGCGCATCCGGCAAATTGCCGACGCCATTGGCCTGCGCATCAGCAAGCGACTTGAACTCTATGACGCCGATACGATCGATGGTTTGGTCAAACGCCTCGCCGCCACCGGGCTCGATGCTGACTTCATACAAAAACGCCTCTCGCCTCAACTGCCAGCGTCGGCGGAAGGCGTTCGGCGACTGGCGAACACGACAACCCGGCTGTTTGGATGGTCGGAAAGTCAGCTATTTGGACCTGTCGCACCCGATCCGCCCGGGCTTGGCGCAGCAATGGCGCGCTTCAAAATGCCTAAAGGACGCGATGCGCGTTCCGTGGCGATCTACACTGCATACGCTTTCCACCTTGCTACGCTTTGCGCGCGCGCCATGCAGTCGGCTCCACGTGAACCCGTGCCCGCGGATTGGAAGACCTTCCGCGCCAAGCTGATCGAAAAGTATGGCGAACTCTCGCTTCGGAGCGCTCTCGACTATGCCTGGGATCTCGGCGTCGTCGTGCTCCCGCTCAATGATTCCGGCGCGTTTCACGGCGCGTGTTGGCGAATTGATCATGTCAATGTCGTCGTGCTGAAACAGGCGACTGCCTTCACGGCGCGCTGGATCTTCGACCTTTTGCACGAACTCTTCCATGCCGCGCAGAACCCAGACGATGCGACATTGGAGGTGGTGGAGGCGCCGGAAACCTCAGACGAGCGGCGCGATTCCAAGGAGGAAAAGGCCGCCATGCGGTTTGCCGGCAATGTCGCCTTCGACGGCCAGGCCGAGACGCTTGCAAAAAAATCGGTCACCGCCGCCGACGGCGATCTCCGAAAGCTGAAGCGCGCCGTTCAAGAGGTCGCGACGTCCGAAGGCGCCGATCTTGGACTACTGGCGAACTACCTCGCATTTCGATTGTCGTTCCAGGGCGAGAATTGGTGGGGTACGGCGGCCAATTTGCAGCCAAGCGGCGAACAACCGCTCGCCGTCGCGCGCGATGTGTTCTTCGAACGCTTCGACTTCACAAAAATAGATGAGAGCGAACTCGAACTTCTAACCTTAGCTTTGAATGATTAGCGCTATGGATGATGACGACGATATTCCCCTTGAGCCGCTGAAGATCAAATGCGGCGATCATAAATGCGATTCCGGCTTGCACTGCTTTGCGCCTAATAGGCGGAAGAGAAAAGTGGACTTCTCTGGAAACTGCCAGGGTTGCGGCAAGCAACTGGTGGATTTTCCACGCGTGCGGCAACGCAACATTGGCGACATCGACAACACCTTCACCGAGCTGCAGCGCGAACTGATCCGCTACGTATTCTTCAATGCGCCATTTGACGAAGACTCACTCCGGAAAGCCAAGAAGATTGGCATGGACGAGATCAAGGCGCGCATCCGTAAGCAATTGGTGCAGCGCGTTGGCAAAGCTGGGCCGGAAATCTTCCGTGACGGCACACAAACGCCGAAAGGAGAAACGGCGCTCAACTTCGCGCAGCACGCCACCGCGACGTGCTGCCGCAAATGCCTCGAATACTGGTACGGCATTCCGCGCGATCGGCCGCTGACAGACGCTGAGCTCGATTTCTGCCAGGGCCTCATGCTTGAGTATCTGGAACGACGCGAGGACGACCTCTTCCCGAAAGAGGCCGGCCCGGACGAGCCGGCGTTGGAAGAGCCGGAGGATGAAGCCAGCGCTTCAAAGGGCGATGAGATGGAGCCCGAGCAATGAGCGGGCCGCGCCTCATTCAAACTGATACGTTCGCGAAAAGTATGCGCGAACGCATCATCAAACCTACTGAAGGGCAAATCCTCATTAGTCGGTTGGAGCACTCGGATCAGGAAGACGATCTGACCGTGCCGCCAAATTGCGAAGGCCTTGGCCGCATCCGCCATTTTCGCCGCGCTGCGTCAGAGAATTGGCCGTCCAACTCCTTGCCGATCGACCCCGCAGCGGCGGCCCTTGGACTTGCGCGCGCGGACATGATGCGGGCGCAGGTTTTTCAGAACGCTGCATGTGCCTGGCGCTGCTGGTATTGCTACGTGCCCTACAACCTGCTCGCCGGCGACGCCACGCGCGGACGCTGGGTGACGGCTGACGCTCTGGTCGACCTTTATCTTCGTGAACCCGACCGGCCTCAGATCCTCGACCTTTCCGGAGGCTCGCCAGACCTGACCCCGGAATGGACCGTCTGGATGATGGAAAGCCTCGAGCGCGCCGGCGCCGCCGACACGACCTATCTTTGGTCCGACGACAATCTCAGCACCGATTATCTCTTCACCAAGCTGTCGGACCAACAGCGACGGCGATTGCGCGCGCATAAGAATTATGGACGCGTATGCTGCTTTAAGGGCTTTGATAACGCGTCTTTTCAATTCAACACCGGCGCAGACGGCGCCGGCTTCGACGCGCAGTTTGAGATTTTCCAACGCTATCTAGGTCTGGGTATCGACCTTTATGGCTACGTGACATTGACTGGGCCGGAATTGAGTACAGTCGATGAGGGTATGCCCGTCTTCATGGATCGCCTACAGCGGCTCGACGAAGCCTGGCCGCTTCGCATCGTGCCTCTGCGCATCGAACCCTTCGCGCCGAACACGCTGAGACAAGAACGACGCCACTGGTCGAATGCTCAGACCGACGCCGTGCAAGATCAAGCCATCGCACTCTGGAATGATCTCATTGAACGACGGTTCTCGGCTGCTGAACGGGCAGCGCCCATCTACTCTATTCCGTTGGGCGCGCGCGCGTGACAACAATTCAGGACACAACCGCGATTGATCGAAACCTCCTGGCCGCACTTGCGGGGCGGCCGAGTTCGTTTCGCGCGTTGCTCCAGCTCCTAAACGGCGAATATCCAAGCGACGTGCTTACGGCGCTGGGGCGCGCGGCGCCCGATCCTCTTATTGAGACACTGCTGGTGGACGCCGGCTTGAGCGCGCGGACAGTTTCCAACCAAATCGCAGAATTGCCGCTGCCTCACCCTTGCGACTTCGAATGGCGTTTTACGAGCGGGACAGCTGCCGCAATGCTCGCGCGCCTCGAAGATGCGACCCAGCCCGCGGATACTACGTTGCTTGTCGGCATGCCATCTCTAGTCGTTGCCGCGAACGAAAGCGCACTTGACCGCCATTGGAGCGTGATCGGAACGGACGACATCATTTGGTCGGTGCTGAGTACGCTGACGAGAGACGACGCGAGGTTTGCCGTCGTCAGCGCCGAGCCGCGTCCGGTGACCGCCGCAATTGTCGACCCTCCCTGGTACCCCTCCGCGTACGATGAGATGTTCGACGCGTTCGTGCGGCGATGCGCGATCGGCGCAATAATTTTGGTCGGCGCGCCACCGTCGGGGGCTCGCCCGAACGCCGAAGCTGATGTCGCCGCGATGATCGCCGCCGCCAATGGGTTCGGACTCGAATTTCAATCGCTCGAAGCCGGCGTGCTTCGCTATCGTTCGCCCGCGTTCGAACTCGCCGCCCTCGCGCAGGCGGGAATCAGGACCCACCTGCCGGACTGGCGTCGCGGCGACCTCATCACCTTCCGTAAGACGCGCGACGTAGCCCCTGCGCCTGCAACGATCGAACGCCCCGCGGCTTTTGAAGTCACCTTGGACGGCGTTCGGTTCCGTGCGTTGTTCACCAACTTTAATGATGACGGCCCGCTCACGCCGCTCACGGAAAGTGAGATCTTCCCAACCGTGAGCACACGGGCTGAAGGACGCTCACGCGCCAATTTCTGGACTTCCGGAAATCGAGCTTTTCAGGCGCCGCTGCCGCAGGCCGTCGCCGCCCTCGCTGCGCTGGCTCTCGATCACGGCGTGGCGTCCGATCCGATGAATTCGTTGGAGAAACTGGTTGCGTTAGGAAATCGTTCTGCGACTCAGGCATTGATGCGGCAATTCCACGATGTGGCGGTCAGAGAAACCGCCGCGATGGAAGAGCTTGTCGGGGCGCAGTCATGGTTGAGATCTGTGAAAGACGCGCGATTCTTGAACAGCTCGTTGAGCACGTTCCTAAGAGATCGCCTTGGCGGCGGCGCCTAAGCAGCGCGCTCGGCAAACGCAATTCCGATCTGACGGTTCATCTCGCCATCTTTGTTGAACCTTACCTCTCCGCCGTACTCGACGGACGCAAGACGATTGAATCGCGTTTCGCCATGCACAAACGGGCGCCCTACCTCCGCGTCGAGGCGGGCGACATTATCGTGCTCAAACGCTCCGGCGGACCGATCATGGGCGTCGCGCTGGCGCACACTGTACGGTTCTATCAGCTCTCCCCCAGCGTACTCGACCATCTACGCGATGAGTTTGCTGAGGCGCTGTTTGCGCGTGACGACGCCTTTTGGGAAGAGCGGCGTGAGAAGCACTTTGCCACCTTGATCGATCTTGAAGACCCAGCGCCGGTGTCGCCGTTCTCCATCGCAAAGCGAGACAGGCAAGGTTGGGTCACCTATGGTGGCGCCAGAGATGAGCTCTTGATCGAAACCTGAGATGCACGTCGCGCTCGCTGGCCACCTTGGAAGCGGCAAATCTACGCTCGCGAAGGCGCTAGGTGCCCGTTTGAACGCACCAATCGCCTCGTTTGGCGCTTATGTTCGCGTCCGCGCTCAAGAAGCTGGCCTTGACGCCGACGACCGAACGGCGCTGCAAGACCTTGGGCAGAGATTGGCGACCGAGGCGCCCGCCGCGTTTGTCGCTGACTTTCTCGCACGCAACGGCTTCAGCGACACGCCCGCTCTTATCTATGATGGAGTTCGCCACGTGGGCGTCTGGGACGCCATTGCTGCGCACGCAGGTAGTCTCCCAGTTCGTTCGAGCCTCGTCTTTCTTGTCACGTCGTCTGAGACGCGGCGGGACAGGCTTGCTAAGCGCGGGCACGCACCTGAGCAAATTGCACATTGGCAATCACACGCAATGGAGCGTGAGCTCGATCAGATCAAGGCGGCAGCGGACTTGGAATTCGACGGTGCGCACGCTCTCGAAAACCTGGTCAACGCGTTTCAAGCGGCTGTCGCCAGCTCTGATTGAAGCTTTACGAGTTCGCGGTCCATGCGCAAAGAGCGTTCCTTGCGATCGTAAACTTCAACGCCGGGGACAATTTCCAGAAGATTGCCGCCATCTTCGGCGCCATGAATGTCGACGCCGAACGCCTTCACTTCGTTGCGCCGAAAACGCTCGCCAACGAATTGCGCATAGCTTGCAACAGCGTCTTCAACCGCGAGGTCCACCAATTTTGTGCGCATCGTTTCGTCGGCGTCGAAAGCCAATAGCCCCATCGGCGTTTGACGTTGATCGGGCACCTTAAGCCAATCTGCAGGATCAGCAAAGAACGGCACCGCGCAGATCGTCTTCAACGCCCGCGGCCGCGCAAGGTATTCATACTTGAAGAGCGGATCGAGCGTCTGTGCGGGATCCAGCCGATCAACCGTGACGATGACCGGCTCTTTGCGGGCAAAGGCGAGTCCCGGTCCGAGCGACGAGCGACGGATCAACAATTGATCGTCCAAGTCCTCGTCCATATTGGCGGCGCAGGCGACGCGAAGATATTCCTCGTCCAACGGCAAAATTGCACAAACCCTCACATAGCCCGCTATCCGAAGCACTTGCTTAATGATCGAAGCGATGGCTTTTAGCGCCCTCCGCCCATCTACCGGATCAAATGGGCCCAAATTGGCTCGGAAATACGTCTCCGCGCAGCTTTCGCCCTGGGTAACGAGGGTCGCGCGCTCATGCTCCAGCTTGTCGAAATCGAGGATGCCAATGTCGGCATCGAGTGGGATCATGTGGTGGTCATTGATGCGGCGGAGCTCGAGTTGACGCGCGCCATCAAGCGCAGTCCCCAGCAGGCGCGGCGCAAACCGCGCAAGGGTCGCTGCCTCCGCGAGCGCTTGCAGCGCTGCCGTTGGGATGAGCCGAAACGTCAGCGTCGGCATGGAATGTGCCAACGCTGCGCGTTCACGATCGAACACCCACGCCGGCACGTTGGACAACATGCCGCCATCGACAAAAATCGATCCGTCGCGCCGCTGCGGACGAAAAAAGAAGGGAACCGACGCCGATGCGATCACTGCGTCGACCACGTGGTCGTGCGGATTGTCCCCTACCACCTTCAACGCACCCGATTGCACGTCGGCAACCACCACACGGAGCGGCGTTTTAAGGTCGACAAATTGGATCTCACGATCATCAGGGACGTGAGCCAGACGCTGGCGGAGTGTGGCGTCAAGCCAAGTCCGGAGCGGACTTGCGTCCACCGCGCCCCAATGACGCCAGAGGCTCGCATGTGCCCGGCGATAACGCGGATAAACAAAAGGCGCAGCGACCCAAATGAACGGCGTCACAATCCAACCAAGGACTGCCGCGCCCAGAGGATGGCTCATATCAATCGGTGAGCGGAAACCGCGCGCTTCCAGCCACTGACTGACGCGGTGCAACCGACGCGCGTCGCGCGCCATTCGTTCGATGCTTCGCCAATCATCCGCCGAGAAGAGCGTGTCGAAAGCGATGACCGCCGCACCCTCCGCCTTGCCGTCGACTTCTTTATAGAGGTCATCGGCGCGATAACCCGCCGCAACCAGCGCTGCGATCACCGCCCCGATCGAGGTTCCGGCGACCTGCTCAAACTCGATCTTTCTGCGCTCCACGGCACGCAGCGCGCCAATGTGCGCATAGCCTCGAACTCCCCCGCCCTCAAAAACACCGAACGCCTTCATGAGGCCTCAGGCGTGCGCGGCAGACTGGGGTCGTTCTCGCAAATTCAGACGTGTGATGATGGTGTCGACCGCATATTCTTGCGGCCAACCCCCTTTCACTTTCAGATCTGCGTACGCGGGAATGATGTCGTAGATCTGCGCCTCAGTCAGATCGCGGTCGTAGGTCGCAAGCTCGCGAAGCGAAACGCCACGCTTCAATTCTACTTCCTCGCGCTCGCGCTCGGAGATCTCGACATAAACGACTTTGAGGTCGACATCGCGGGCGCGGAGATAGAGCAAGAGCGCGTGACGAACTTCGGCGTGGCGTAACCCATCCAGGATGACGTTGCGCGTCTTCGACCAATCGATGTCGCCCAAGACGTCGCCTACAAACTTGTCCACGTCGGTTTGGACGCTGTTCTGTCCAAGCTCCTGCAGGAGGGCGCGGTCGTTGCGATCGCCGCCCATGCGTTCGGCCACGGCTCGCAAATGATCGCCAAAGCTGCACCGCGGCCAGTCCAACGCCTTGGCGACGGCTTTGCTGACTTCAGATTTCCGCGACCCGATGGGGCCCGCGAAAGCGACAAGAACGCCAGTTTCACTCATTCCATTCACTTCCCGATTCTCGGGCCATTCTCATAGATATTGGAGGCTTCGCCAACGCCTCCAACCGCCGCGCGCCCGCAACGCCTTGGTAATCAAAGGTAGGGGATAAAGTACAGTTTAATCAGACCCTTGGCTCGCGCCGGGTCCGACGCGGCCCCAGCTACTTCAGATAACCGCCCACGTACTGTGTATCCTCTTCTGCGGCTCGATAGCGGTCGCGCCATTGTCTTCGCGTAAGAGGGTGCGGTGAAGGTCGACAAATTCCGGTTCGGTGTAGGCAAGGGCGACGTCGCTCACTCCTCACTGTGGGTCGTGTCGCAGCACAAGAATGACGTTTATCTGGGCGTGCATGGTCAGACGGGACACGCGAAGGTGAGCTTTCACGCCAGCGGATGGGTTCGCTTCGCGCTCGCCGACCGCTACGTACCCAAGCTGGCGACACCGGGGGATGCTGCACCTGATCGAGCGCTTTCCAAATGGAAGCGCCCGCCAACGCCTGAACGAGGCGCGGCGCATGTGTTCACCCTGGTATTCCCGACGGATTATCTGACGGGCCGCCAGCCGCTGGCGGAAGGACAAAAGGGCAAGCCTGTGTTTTGGTGGGAGCCCGCACCAGCCGGCCAGGCGATCGAAGTAGGTTTCTTCTTCTCGAACGAAAAACCGGAAACGCTCGAGGCCAAACTGGCAAAACTTGGAATGCCCTTTGGTTACTCGGAGTTGCCGAACGGCGAGTATTTGTCTCTGATCTGTCGCATCGCGCCATTCACCGCCGCACTGCCCGAGCAATTTGCAAATGCACGAGCGCGCCCTCTGAGCGATGACCTCGACGACCTTAACCCGGCCGAATCTATCGACAACTTGAGCGCCCTAATCTTGAATGACCCATCCAAAGACGGCGTGCCAATCATCATTCAAGCCAGCGGCTTATCTGTGAACCGTTCCTAACGGTGTGATGCAGCTTCACTTGTACCGCGTGCGCGTTTTCCGTGACCGCAAACGATGTGGCAGCGCCAAATACAGCGTCCATTGTTCGTCGATCAGCTTCATGTCGTAGCTGGCGTCGCCACGCTGAAGCGCCTCTTCGATGAGACGCCTCGCTTCATCCTCGCAGGCCTGCGCCGCTGCTTCGAATGTCGGAAATTCTCCAAGCGAACCCGCACGCGCACTCGCGTACCAAAAGTCAGGTTGAAGTCCGTTGGACTTGGGACCAGCACGAATATCGAAGCGATACGCAAAACCAAACTCGAGCGTGTGCCGCTCGTCGCCGCCGACGCTCCATTTGCTCCAGCGGCCTCGGCCCATGTCGCATTCCTTTGAGAGCGGCTCGCGCCGGTTGAAGGCGCGTTCAGCCGCGATCCAATCGCGTCGCCTCATTTCACTTGCGTTCCGTGTTTGTTCTGGTAGAGTCAATGCCAACGCGCGCATGTGTTCGAGGAGCCGAGCAAGCCGGCGGGTAACGGCTGTAAAGCGCGCGAGGTGTTCAGCGTTGTTCGTTTGAACAGCGTTGTTTCTAGCGGCTGACGGTCGTGCCTCTCCTGGCGCCGTCATGCCGGGCCTTTCGTTTCGTCGGACGAAGGGCCGCGCATGTGCGCTTCTCTCTATTCTGTCTGTGCGCGCGGCGTGTCGTGAAACGCGAGCGTTGGCCGACGCGCGAAGAACGCGCACGCATACGCGAGCGCATCGCGGCGGCTGACAGCGTTCGCGCTTGGCTTCTGGCTGGCAAACCCAATCCCCACGAAGTGCGCGCGCGCAAAGCGAAGCTGAACGCGCTTGCCGATAAGTGCGGGATGGCGCGGCCCTATTCTGAGGTCGATGGGCCGCCGGAAGAGACGTGATGGGGCGGCTCTATCTCACCCAGACTGAATACGACGAGCTGTTCGAGCAGCAGGGACGCAAGTGCTGCGTCAAGGGTTGCCACGAGTCTAAGGGATTAGAGGCTGAACACTCGACGCCGGAGGTGTGGGCGCACGGCAAGCCGGATCAGCTGATGTGCAAGGCGCATCACAAGATCAAGACGCGGTCGGACATCAAGAAGGTTTGGAAGGTCAAGCGCCTCAACGGCGCGGCGCTGTCGCAATACGAGCGGCGGAAGAAGTTTGGTCCGCAACTGCGTGGCCGCGGATTCTATCGAGGTGGGCGATGAGCGGCGATGCTCTTTCCTTCTTTCAGCACGCGCTAGTGGTCGCCGCTTTTCTGGCCTTCGCATTCATCTGGGCGCGGTTTGGACGCCGGCTGGCGTTCTGGGGGGCGATCCTGCTCTTCTGCTTTGGCCAATACGGGTGGGCGTTTCTGGTCTGGGTGATCTGGACTTGGGAAGAGGACGCGCATCGCCGCTTCATGGCCGAAGAACGCGCCGCTCGATTTTACAACGGACCTTGGATCGATTGAATGGAGGCGACGGGATCGGGAGACTTGGCGGCGATGAATTTGAATTGGAGGGCGTGACCTTTGGTCAGACGCCGGCGTGCAAGATGCGGCGAAAGAACGGCCCGATGCTGACAACAGAGGTTTTCACGGCGATGCCGGCGCATCATCGCCTGACGCTGATGACGCTCATCGAGGGAGAGATTGCCGAGGCTGATCTAAGGGGTTGACCTGGGCGTCGCCGCCTTCGGCGGCCGCGCTCTCGTGGCTTCGCCATCGAGCCGCGCATTGCGCGCGTCTCGCCCCTACCGGGCGTCGATCGCTGACGCGTGACGATGGAACACTAGTCGGCCATGTCCTCGATGTCGGCCTCAATAGAGGCGAGCGTCGTTTCCAGGTTTTGCAGGGTCTCGTCTTTCGTATCGACCAACCTCCCGTTTCTCATGGTCTTGGGTTTCCAGACCCCCGCTTTGATTTGCTCAATCATCCTCTTGTAAATTGGCGCGTCTTCTTGAAGGCGCGAACGAACTACATTTCTCATAGGTCCCTCTTAACGAATTAAGCCCGCAAGCCAACGATCCGCGTCGGCGATGCAACGTTGACTTGATTCGACAAGTGGAGGGTGAATCCGCGCCGTTGCGGCGTCGCCACCTCTGCAGAACCGACGTGCCATCGTGCTCACGCGCGTCAAGCCAAGAAGTGCATGATCCGCGCTTCGCGCGGCAAAGGCTTGACCCGCATTGCGCGCGACGGCGAGGCGGAGCTTGTCGGGACGCGGAGCGCGTCCCTCTTCTTTCGACCTTGCCCTACTCGGGCCGCGGTCGAACACGGAGCAGTCGTTGGCGAGGGTGAGGCGCAAACAGCGCAGGGAAAGCCCCTGGCCCCAAGGCAAGCCCGGGCCACCTGCGCCTCTGGGGCGTAGACGGCCTGACCGCCGCTTACCCAGAAGGTCGGGGCAGAAGCATCGGGAGAACACCGATGAAGTCTCGTCAATCGAAGAGATCGCGTTGCGGCGGCGCTGGCGGTTTGGCGGTGCCTGCCGAAGCCTTCCTGGTTTTTTGCAGGCGTTTAAGCTTACGCTCTTCCTCCCGGTTGCGTTCGAACACCCCGCGGCCTTTGAACGTTAGGATCGCTTCTTCGAGCTGTTCGAGATCCGCCTTCTTCCAAAAGACAGCGCCGTGCACGATGACCGGTTCGGGAAAGTTCGCGAGCCTGCTGTTCCGCGCGCGCCAAAGCGTGGTGATGGAGACGCAAAGTTCATCCGCCACCGCTTTCAGCGGAAGGAGGTCTTTGCGCCTCAATGGCGTGGGACGTAGGGCCGGAGCTGGATGTCGCGTGTCACCAGCACGCGCACCGGCGCGCCGGCGCGGACGCGCAGCGTTGGATGCACCTGCAGTTCGCGGTCGACAATGCGGCTCCCAGTTTGTGCAGCTTGAGTGGCTGCAGCGTCGCCGACGCTCTGGGTCAATGACGTGTTGTCTTCGCCATCGTCTTCGGCCTCATTCGCCACGACGGAGATGATCGCCGAGAGGCCGATGGCGACTCCGAGGCGGCCAAGATGGTTGTCGACGCTGTCACGCACGCCAGACGCGCCCGATGCATCTGTTGCGTTCATTTCCTGGAGATTGATGCTCCACCCGTTTGGCAAGATGAGCCTGTTCCAGACCAACAAGATGCGGTTGTCGCCGTAGCGCACGCCGCTTTCATATGTGCCGATGAGACGCGCGCCTTGCGGAATCAGGAGATGGTCGCCGGTGATTGTGTCGTACACGGGCGCCGTCACCTGCGCGATGATCCGGCCTGGCAGATCGCTATTGAGAGCGGTAACGAGGGCCGCTGGAATGACGTCGCCGGCCTTGATCTCGTAGCGCGAGCCAGGCGGCGTAAGGCGCGCATTGAGGCGCGCGTCGGTATCCAGCGGCGACTGCGCGTTCTCGGCGTCGCGCGTGAATAGAATCGCAGAGGTGCGCGCCACGGCTTGCGGATCGGGCGCGGGCGGCGCGGCCGGACCACCAGCGCCTCCATTCGTGCTGTTGGCCCACATCGGATCGCGCGGCGGCTGGAGATCGGCGCCGTCACCTTCAACCGCGACCAAATCGGCATCGCCGAGCTGCAGCTCTTCGCCGGCAAGATCATGAGCGCCATACTGATCGCTGGCGCCGCGGATGGATTCAGGTGGACCACCCGCGGCAGCGACTTCTTGCTGTTGCGCAGCGCGGCGATCGGGACGCTCCGACAAGCCGTTGACCAGGGCAAATGCAACGACAGCGCCTGCCGCTAGAGTCGCGGCGACCAGCACCTTGCGCGAGAGGCGGCGTGGCGACGGCGGCTTGGCGCGGATCGCGACGTTGGGCGGCGGCGCTGGCTGCGGCGTCGGTGTTTGCGTAGCGACACTCATGGGCGCCCGCCTACACGGTTGCGCGCGCGGCGTTGCGGATCTGTTGGATTGCGCTCGATGCGCACGATCACCGGCGAGCGCACGCCGAGCCGCAGTTCGGCGACGTCGAAGATGCGATCGATCATGTAGCGTTGGCCGGATGGGCCCTGCTGCGTGCGGTAGTTCACCAGTTCGGCGCCCTCGCCCGTGACGGCGAAGAGCGGCGGCAGATCGCTCGCGTCCACATCCGGCGAAAATTCCACCCAGGTGCGGCGTCCATCGTCGAACACACGTGTGGGCAGCCAAGCAGGACGGCTGCCTCGTATGGTGCGGATACGATAGTTGAGGTTGATGGTGTCGATCGGTGCGGCCTGTGCGGCGCCCTCGGCTTGCGGGTAGGACCACGCAACTTGTGCTGCGTATGCCGCGCCCGTCTGTGCCACCGCTTCGATCAAGTACGTGCGGCGATCGGTGATCAGGACAATGTTGGTTCGAAGGCCTGATGCATTCGGTTTGACCAACACGACGGTGCGTGGATCTTCCGCAGTTTCGCTGTCAGCTTGCGTCACCATCCAGCGCGAGGTGTCGCCGGCGGCGATGTCGGTGAGCGTTTCGCCCGGCTCGAGCAGGATGGTCGAGACATAGCTTGGATGCGCGTACACTTCGTAGATGGCGCCGGGCTCGTAGGCATAGACGTGACGCGCCTGAACGAAGCCGTCTCGCGTTGGGCTTTGCCGCGCGGCGGTGTTTGCGGCGGCAAGTGTCTCGACGGGCGTTGGCGTCCGGGCGCGGCGCGTTTGCGCATCGGCTGATGTGGCCGCAAGCGACGCCGCGATGAGCATCATCGGCAAGATGGCAGAGATGCGCGCGCTCATCGTTCACGGCTCCAGGAAAAGTCCGAAATCAAGAGGCCAAGTGGGTTGTTGGCGATTTCGTCGGCGTTGCGCGGGGCACGCGTGGTGACGGTGAAGACGCCGGAATAAACTTCTGGATCGGTCGTCCCGGTCGCGTTGGTGGCGCGCTCAACCCAGGTGACTTCCCAGGCATTGTTCGAGCGGGCGATCATTGAACGGATGTGGACTGTGCGGCCGACACGGCCGAGCGAGAGAAAGGGGTCGTCTTGGCGTGCGATCTCGGTGAGCTGCGCGGCGGCTTGCGGCGTGAGGAAACGATAGGCTTGCAGCCAGTTCTCGCGGAGCACGACGCCATCAGTCGGCAACGAACGCACGAGGCGGATGAACTGACCGAGGTGATAGGCCGTCTGCGCTTCCGTCGGCGACCAGCGGCCGTCGGCGGCGCGCACGTTCATCACCTGTCCTTCGGGGCTGACTTCAACGACGTGGACGAAGGTCCGTTGTTGGAGCGCCACTATAACGAGTGAAACGACGCTGACGCCGAGAAGACCGAGCGCGCCAAAAGCGATGGCGCGCCAGGCGCGGGCCGACAGCACGGCGGAGCCCATGCGCGCATCCCATTCCTGCTGCGCGCGTTTATACGGCGTGTCGGCGGGTGCTGGCGCATAAGAGCGCATCGGTGAGCGAAACGCGAAGTTCATGTGCTGCTTCCTGATTTCGGTTTGGGCTGCATGGCGCTGTAGTTGATGGCCGCTTTTTGCGCTCCGCCGCCTTTCCCGCCGCCGCGGCCTCCGCCGAGACGGTTACGCGCGCTTTGCGCGGCGCCGCCAACGGCGCGTTGCGCCTTGATCATGTTCTGCGTCGCGGCCTTGTAGACGGCGTGCGCCATGTAGACGCCGCCAGCAGTGGCGAAGGTCGCGCCTACACCAGTGCGGATAGCGTCAGAGCCGGACAGATGCGGCTGGCCTTGCACCACTTCGCTCGCCAGCATCGGGGCGAACCACGCGAGCGCTAGCACGGTGAGGCCAAACAGGAAGATGTTGAGCACGCCACCGGCGTTGAGCGTAAACGTTGCTGGCAGCGTGTTGACGAAGGTGATGGCGATCGAGGCGATGAAGGCGAGAACGAAGAGTCTGATCGCGCACCCCGCGACCCAGCCGAGCGGCCGCTCAGCCACCCAGGATGTGCCGTTGAACACGCCCCACGGAAGCGCGACGAACGCGGCGAGGCTGCCAAGTTTGAAAGCGATCAGCGACACGAAGAGTTGCATCGCCAACACGAAGAAGCCGAGCATCACCAGCACGGCCGAGACCCAGACCGTCGCCATGGCGAAGGCGTCGGTGAAAATGTTCATGCCTTCGGCCATCGCCGCAGTGCGGCCGAAAAGCTCGACGCCAATCTGGCCGACGCGCCCTGGGTTGTGCAAATCCGCCATGCTCATGCCGTTGCCGCCAGCATTGAGGCCAAGCTGCGCGCCGGAGCGGACGATGATGGTGGAAAGGCTCGCCCAATTGTTCACGAGGAAGGCGAAGAGGCCAACGAACAGAACTTTACGGAAGAACGGCGCCATCGGCGCTTCACCGGCTAGCGCCCATTGCGCGCCAGCGAGCGTGATCGAGATGACGATCAACGCATTCAGGACGTATGTGACGTCGCCCTGGATGAGGCCGAAGCCTGAATCCGCCAGCGCCAGAAACTGGTCGAGAAACGAATTGAGGGAAGCCGGATCCATGTCAGAACGCCGTGCGCGCCGGTTCGGTTGACCGCGTGGTTTCGGTCGGGAAGGCGCGGCGCTGGATTTCACGGGCGCGTTCTTCGCGCGCGAGACGTTCCATGCGCTCGGTTTCAAGCGCACGCCGCGAGCTGGCTTGCCGTGACTCCGAGCAATTGGTTGCTGGCCTGGATGGCGCCGGTCTGTCCTTCGGCGCTTGATGACGATTGCAAGGCGCGGTCGATGCGGTTCCGCGAGCCCTCAATCGAGCGCGCGGCGCGCGCTTCCGCTTCCATGGCACGCTGTAGGCTCTCGCGGCTCTCTTGCTCCCAGCGCTCGGATTGCTGCAGCACGCCTGCAAGATCGAAGTCCTCCCAGGTTTCGGGATAGAGCGTGCGCAGGTTTTCGCCGACCTGATTGACCTCGAAGGCGATGCCTTGGGCGGTGTTGAAGAGTTCGCGCGCTTCAGAGATGGATTGGGTAAGCTCGGGTGAGAGCTGCAGCGGGTTTTGCCGCAGCATTTGCGTCGCCTGCTCGATTTGGCGGATCTGGTTGTTGATCTGCTGGAGCGCGCGTGCGGCTTGCAGCAGATTCTGCGCCAGGTTGGCCGGATCAATGACGGTCATCTGCGCGCGCGCCGGCGCCATTGGCGTCACCGCGACGATCGCGGCGAAGCCGAGCATCACGAGAGATCTGAGTGCCTTCTGCATGGTCCCTCTCCTATTCCGCGGCGATCAAGGATTGTTCGGCCGGCACTGCTGGCGATCCGGCCTTTTGCTTGAAGCGGCGCACCGCATCGGCGGCGTCGCGTAGGCCACGTGCTTCAAGCCAGGCGAGCGCGAAGTTTTGGGCGCCGCCTTCTGCGATGACGCGATCCATCCACGCGTGGTCTTCGGGGCGCGAGGCAGCCACGAAGGCGAGCGCGGCGGGGCCGAGTCCCAACTCGAACACGCGGCAGCCTGCGCGTGAGGCTAGATAATAGTCGCGCTTCGGCGTCGCCGTGGCGACGAGCGCGATCTGGCGAGCGTTGAGCCCCAGTGATTCGTAGAACGCGGCCGAACGTGGCTCGCGGGCGCGGTCGTTAGGCAGGAAGATGCGCGTAGGGCAGGCTTCAATAATGGTCGAGGCGATCGGGCTCGCTTCAACGTCGGCGAGTTCCTGGCTGGCGAAGATAACGGCGACGTTCTTTTTGCGGAGCGTCTTCAGCCAATCCTGAATTTGGGAAGCGAATGCCGCGTCCTTAAGGAAGAGCCACGCTTCGTCCAGAACGAGCAAAGTGGGCTTGCCATCGAACCTACGCTCCAGCGCGTGAAAGAGCACGGAGAGAACCGCGCTCGCCGCATGCGGACGGCGCATGAGATCGCCCATCTCGAAAGCCTGGACGCGGCCATAGCCCAAAGTCGATTGATCGTGGTCGATCAAGCGCCCGTATGGTCCAGCGCGTGTGAACGGCGCCAGCGCAGCGCGAACGCTCGCGTCTTGGGCCAGTGCCGCAAAGAGCGTCAACGTCCGGTCTTCAAGTGGACGCTGGGCCAGCACCTCCAGCACGCGCCAGAGCTCGGCGCGCAGTTCGGGCGTCACCATGACATTGGCGCTGGCGATGAGGCTCGTAATCCAGTCCAGCGCCCAGCTGCGTTCGGCGGAATCATCGATCGTCGCGAGCGGCTGGAGGCCTAGCGCGTCCTCCTCGCCAAGATCGAAGAAATCGCCGCCCAGACCGAGGATGGTCGCGCGCGAGGACCGGTCCTTGTCGAAGAGAAATACCTGCGCATCAGCATAACGGAGCCATTGCGCCGCGAGTGTCGCGAGCAGCACCGATTTTCCGGCGCCGGTGGGGCCAACGATCATCGTATGGCCGACATCACCGACATGAAGGTCGAGCCGGAACGGCGTAGCGCCATCGGTCGCCGTGAGCATAAGCGGCGGCGCATCGAGATGCGCGTTGCGCTCCGGTCCCGCCCACACCGCGCTGGTCGGAAGAAGATGCGCAAGGCTGGGCGACAAGAGAATTGGCCGGCGTACGTCGGCATAAGCTTGGCCTGGCAAGCTGCCGAGCCAGGCCTCGACGGCGTTGACGCTTTCGACTTGCGTAACGAAGCCCAGACAGCTTCGGCTGCCTGATCTTCGTCGGCCTCAGCGACCGTGATCGTCAGTGTCGCATATCCTGCTGAGACGGCATCTGCGCCGAGTTCTTGCAGGGCGACATCGGCGTCTTCCGTTTGGTTCGCCGCGTCATTGTCGAGGAGCGCCGCCTCTTCGCGGAAGAGCGCTTCGCGCAATAGCGTGAGTAAACCCTTGCGCTTGGAGAACCAACGCTTGCGGATTTTCTCCAGCTCGCGCCGCGCCGCTTCGCGGTCGAGTGGCAGGAAACGCGTGACCCAGCGATACGAGATCGGCAGCCGGTTGAGCTGGTCGAGCAGCCCCGGCTCAGTTTCGGTGATGAAGCTTCGAACCGAAATGACTTTCAGATGCCTGGCGCCAAGTGTGGGCGCGAGCCCGCCGATGAGCGGGGCATCGGTCAGCAACTGGTCGAGATGGAATGGCGTCTCAGGCACTGCGACGCGGTGGGGCCGGTCGGAGACACAATCATGCAGATAGGTGAGCGTCTCTTCGTCGGTGAGCCAGCGCGCTTCTGGCATTGCGGTTTCGAGGAGCGCCATGAACTGATCGGCTTCTTGGCAGAAGCGTTCGAGGTGGCGGCGATAGTCCGTTGCGGCGGCGGTCTCCGCGCCGCCTTCAAAGACGAGGCTTTCGAATTTTCCTTGCCGTTCGGCGGGCGCTAGCCACGCGAGCGTGAGGAAATAGCGGCTCTCGAAGCGCGCGCCGGCCGTCTCGAATACAGCGCGACGTTCTTCGTCGATGAGCCACGACACGGCGTCTGGCCACTCGCTATCGGGATAGCCTGGCGCCGGCGATCTGCGCGCTTCGACGTGAATGCACCAGCCCGAGCCGAAGCGGCGAAAAGCGTTGTTCAATCGGCCGCTCGCGCCCATGAGTTCGGCGGCGACGGCGGAATCCAGATCAGGGCCGCGGAATGCGAGCGTTCGCTGAAAGGCGCCATCCTTGTTTAGGACCACGCCGGGGGCGATCAGCGCCGCCCACGGCAGGAAGTCGGCGAGCTTGGCGCCGGTCGAAGCGTAAGGGCGAAGATCAAACATCTCGCGCGCCTCACGCCGACAAATAGGTTGGCTTGGCCAAGTGCCGTGGCCAAGTTTCGAGAAACCAGGGATCGCGCGCGGCGGCCCACGCCGCGGCGCCTTGCAGCACGGCCCAAAGTGGAAAGCCGATGAACGGCTGCTGCAGGCCAAAGCCGATCGCGGCGCCGATAGTGGCGTTGAGGATGGCGAAGGCGCGCGGCACGCCGCCCAGCAGAATGGGGCGTGTCAAGCTGGTGCGCAAAGGCATGGCGTATCCGTCTGGCTCTTCGTCGTTCACGAAGACCTCCTTTGTCGTTGTCACTCACCAAGCGGTTTCAGCCGTGCGCTGTCAGATCAGCGCCCCGCCGGCGAAACCGAAGAAATCCAAGAAGAACGAAACCGCCGCAAACATGACGGCGATGCCGAGGCCCACGAAGGCGAGTTTGCGCACGCCGCCACCGCCTTCAGAAAAGATGATAGTGACGCCGGCAATGACGATCGCGATGACAGCGGCGGCGCGCGCCACAGGTCCTGTGATCGAATCGACAATCTGTTCAAGCGGCCCTTCCCACGGCATGCCCGAGCCGGACGCGTAAGCTGGTCCCGCGATCAAAATAATAGTGATAGTGAGAGCTGCAGCTTGCGCGCTGACCTTACGCATCGTGACATCCCCGCCTCGTAGAGGCCTGTTGAGGATAGTTTCCACGAAGACGCGCGCGACGAAATGGCTTTCAAGTCCTGCGCGCAGCCGCCAATGCCTGCTCTCACAGCGCGCGCAAACACCTCGTCGCACCTCGCCGAGTTGCGCTTCAAGAATAAGGCCTGAGCATCGCGCTGCGCGCATGAAGGCGCTGCGTGTTGCTACAATGTCGTAGTGCTTAGACTGAGGGATCCGAGATCAGAGCCGGTGCTGCACAATCTCGGTGATGATGCGGCCGGTCTCGGTGCGTGCGATGAACACAACCATATCGACGGCCGCGTTGATGAGGCGTGTGGGCGGCGCAGCACTTGCCTCCATCGCCAAATCCTCTAGCCGCGGCAGCGCATCCGCGGCTGAGTTAGCGTGCAGAGTAAGCAGCCCGCCGGGGTGTCCGGTGTTCCACGCCTTGAGAACCTCAAGTGCTGCGCCGTCCCGAACTTCTCCAACCACGATCCGATCGGGGCGCAAGCGAAGCGTCATCTTCACCAGGTCGCGCATCGACGTTTGCGGCTCGGTTCGCTTGGTCAGCATCTGCACGCTGTTGGGACTGGCGCAATGAAGTTCGCAGGTGTCTTCTAAAATGATGACGCGGGCCGTGAGGAAGGGTGTTTCGGCGAGTAGGGCATTTAGCAGGGTCGTCTTTCCGGAGCCTGTGCCGCCGGCGACGACAATATTTCGCCGGTGCGCCACCGCTGCGCGCAGGACATCGGCTTGAGACCTCGTTGCGATACCAGCTGTCACGTAGTCGTCGAGTTCAAAAATACGCGACGGTCGTTTACGGATAGCGATCACCGGCGCCTCGACCAGCGGCGGCAGCAGCGCCTGCACCCGGGCCGCACTATCCGGGAGAATAGTCGAGAGCGCCGGGCGTTCGGCGCCCACCGTTTCGCCCGCTTCGTGCGCCAGCAAACGAATGGCGGTCTCGCGCTCCGCGATCGAAAGCGTGTGCGCAGTCGGTTCAAGGCCCCCTCCTAGTCGATCGAGCCACAAGCGACCGTCCGCGTTCACCAGCGCCTCGACTACGTCAGCTTCGCCTAAGGCATGCGCGACGGCCGGGCCCAGCGCGCGCACCAAGGCTGAGCGGCGGCGGGCCGAAACGAGCGCATAGCCATCGCCGCTCATGGCGCCGTTGCTCCAAAGTCTCCGCCGGCGCTGGTCGCGTCCTCGCCATTCGGCACACTGCCGCCGCTGATCGAGCGTCCGCCCCGCAAAGCATTGGCGACCATTTGAAGGAACCGCTCGAACCGGGCCTCCGCACTCGCGGCGGCGCTATCTTCCAGCGCTTCGTCTATCGGAGGATTGTGTTCGAGCCACACGCGGATGAAGAGCAGCAACACTTCTTTGACGATAAGGCCCTCGCCGATCACTTTGTCGAGGCGCGCGTCGAGACGGCTTGCGTGCCGCTGGTCGCCGACCGGCGGCAGCGGATCGCCATCTCGGCCAGCGTAGCGTGCACGCACCGCCTCGGCGATGACTGACGATTCCGACCGGTGCTGATCGCGGGCGATCTTCTCGATTTTGACCTCGAGATCGCGTGTCAGATAGACCGTGATGCCCTTGCGCGGCATGGCGCTCAAATCCCTTTCGAGCGCGGCGGCTCGGTTATCCGCGAGCCATCGGGATTGCGGAAGCTGGCAAGCGCCAGATCGGAGATCTTCGCTCCCGCTTCGCCAGGCGCCGGTGGCGGCGCCGTCGGCGGCGTCGGCGGCGCAACCTTCGCTTCATCCGCTTCGAACAAGTCGGTTTGCGCGCGGGGCGGCGTTGACGGCTCTTGCCGCTTCGCTGGTGTCACCGGCTTTTTCTCCCTCACCAGGCGGCCAAGAGCGCGCACGTCGCGCCACCCATTGTCATGTACGAGGGCGGCGACGCTGGGCGCGGCCGGGCGCAGGCGCGCAGCAAAGATCCGCTCTTGATCGAATCGCAGTTTCTTCGCGCGGATGGGCTTGCAACCAGAAACGAAAATGAGCTGTTGGTCTTGAGGAAGACCACGCACGTCTCCAGGCAGCAGCAACGGCCGGCGCTCTTCTCGATAGGTGATGGCGCCTTTCTTCGGACCCAGGATTGAGCGGGGCCGATGTTCACTTTCTTGCGGGCGCATCTCCCAGACTTCGCCGCCCATTTCGGCGATGTGTTTTGCGGTCTCTGGATCGGCTGCAGCGAATGAGGTCACACAATGGCAGTTGTCGAGTATGACGTTGTCGCGACCGTAAGCCTTGATGACGTGATTGAGCGACTGACACACAAGGAATGCTTTGAGGCCATAGCCGGCCATCGCGCCCATCATCTTCTCGAAGAAGTCGAGGCGGCCGAGTTGAGGAAACTCGTCGAGCATCAGCAGCAAGCGGTGACGCTTCTCACGGCCATGGCCGTCCCGGGTCTGATCTTCCATCAATGCGCGCGCGACCTGACCGATGAAGAGACGCATCAGCGGCATAAGGCGTGGGCCATCGGATGGCGGCGGCTGAAGGTAAAGCGTGACGGGCCGCTCTGCGCACATGAGATCGCCGATGCGGAAGTCGGAGCGGCTCGTCTTTTCCACCACGACCGGATCGGCGAAAATGCCGAAGAAGGATTCCGCGGTTGCCTTAATGCCAGAGCGAAGACGCTCCTCGCCGGTCAAATAGGACGTGGCGGCGTGCAGAACTTCGGGATGCACCTCTGGCAACTTGGTGCGCGGATTGAGGCGATGAAGCGTCGAGCGCATCTCGTCGGCGGCGCGGTCGAGGTCGGCGAGCTTTTCGCGCACGACTGCGAGGGTTTTACGCTCCACCGGCTCAGTGTAGAGCACGTGCAAGATGACGCCGGTTAGAATGTTCTTGGCGCTGTCGTTCCAGAACCGCTCGCCGCCGCGTGTTTGCCCGTGTGGATCGACGACGATGTCGACCACGTTCTGGACATCGCGGACTTCGTTTTCGCCTTTGCGAATTTCGAGGAGCGGATTGAAGCAATTGGATGAGCTCTGCGTCGGCGCAAAGCGCAGGACTGGCCCCAACAGCGCGCGATACCCAGACGCACCCGGAAACCCGTGCCGGGGGTCGCCGTGATCGAGTTCTCCTTTCACGTCGAGCACGATTGCCGATCCGCTCCATGACAGAAGCGTCGGCACGATGTGCCCGCGGCCTTTGCCCGAACGCGAAGCGCCGATCAGAATCTGATGGCCCGGCCCGTCATATGCGAGGATTTCACCTTCAAACCTGCCGAGGATCACGCCCTGCTCGGCAAAGAGCCCGGCCGACTCTATGTCGACGAAGTTTGCCCAAGCGTCCTTGCCGAACGGTTTGAGCTGGAGCCGTTGTCTTAATCCGAGCGTCGCGAGAAAAAAGCTCGCCGCGAAGCCGGCAAGCACGATAAGACGTGCGACGGCAAACGGCTTGGGAAAGCGATCTGACCACCGCGCAGTCCATTCGATCACCGCCCAAGGAGCATAGAGAGCGCCCGCGTCCGTTTTGATCCACGGTCCGCCCAGTGCCGGCTGATACGCGAAAACCTGCGCCAGATATTGCGTGGCGGCCTCTGCTCCGACCAGCGCGATCAAAAGTGAAACGGCAATGATGATTGCGCTGCGCATGTCCGCTCGCATCTGGCGTCGCTAGCCACCTTGAGCCCCGGGGCGCGCAGCGTCATTGGGCCGAAGGGCCCATTGCCAAGAGGTTCATTCCCTAGCTACGGGAATTCCGCGAAACGTTGATCTCCTTACAGCCCGCGTCCTGACTTTCGTCAGGAGACGTTCGCATCTTTCAGTTTGATACGGTGGCGTGAGCAAATAGGCTTCGACCCGATGATACACGCAACACAGTCTGGATCTGACGCGCTGGTTGATGTGGCGCGCCTCTGCGAGGAGCAGTTCAGAGCAAACGGCATAACGATCCTCGCACGTGTGCTGGATTCGGAGCGAGCTATCGACATAGCGCTCAGTTCGACAGTGGGGGATGCTTTAACCGTTGTACGCTGCGTGGCGCGGATCGAACCCGTCGATTATCGCGCTCTGCAGTCGATGCTCATCGAAGGGGACTTCAACGGCGCCGCATTGATCTTTACGGCAGAAGACCAGCCGCACCTTTCGAGTGAGATACCATCCTATTCTCTGGCTCGGGTCGATGAACTTGCTGCCTTACTCTCCAGGGACGGCGCCAAATAACCAACGCGCGCCACTTGGCCGTGCTCGTGCAAAAAGGCACTCGCGGCTAACTCACACCGCCGCCCTCACATGTCGCTCGAATATCTGGCCAGCAGCGGCAGCGACTGATGCTTTCACATTGAAGCCATTGCTCAAGCCCAGACCGTTTCGCGCACGAAGAGCCGTCTAGCGCTTCAAACGTACGCCTGCGCCACCGTCTTTATTCGACTTGGGCTCGAGGAAAATCACGCCCGCACCTTCCAGCGCTCGACGAACGGCTTCCACGTTCGCCTCCGTACTACCGGACGGCCCGCGAGCGCCCTCCATCCGACGAATGGTGAGCACGGACAGTTTTGTTTTTTCGGCGAGCTTCGCCTGACTCCAATCCACCAGCGCACGCGCCGCACGTAGCTGACCTGCTGTAAGTTCCATTTTCGCACTTATGTTCTATTTGAGTTGACGCTGACCCGGTCGCCTGTTAGCTTTTCGATCACTATAGATGAAAAGGGTTAGAAATGTCCCGACGCCCGCTTTCGGCGGCGAGCGAGCGCGCTCGCCCGGACGATCCCACCCGCCGACTTTTCCTGGGCGCCGCCGCCGCCACGCCGCTCATCCCTGGCGCCGCGCTCGCTGCCGACCCAGCTGCTGAGGCGTGCCAAGCTTGGCTCGCGCGCAACGCTGAACACGAGCGTCTCGCGATTCAATGGAGCCGGCTGGAGGCCCGCCTGCATCGCGAGCACAACTGGATGAAGCTAACGCGCGCTCAGCGCCGCCGTTTTCCTGAGAGCCGTGAGTTGGACGTTCTCGACGATCGCATTGAGGTGCTTAGCGACGAAAACGCCGCCTTGCTCAAGGCGCTTCCAGCCATCGTCGCCGCGTCGCCGATTGGCATTGGCGGCAAGCTCACCATCGCCGTCCTTGAGACGAAGACCGATTGTGAGCATGTGCACAGGCTGATCGCGAGCCTCCTGCGCGATTATCGCGCACTGCATGGAGACGGGTGAGGCCATGGCCCGCGCGTCCCGCCGCAACGTGATCGCCGCGATCGGCGCAGCGCCCCTCATGGCGCAAGGCGACTTCGCCAAAGCGGCCCTGGCCGATCCAGTCCGTGTCCTTTGCGCCCATTACGGCGATCTGTTGCGCCGCCGCGAGGTGCTGATGTGCGCTTGGGGCCGAGCATAGGCTGAGCGATATGTCGCTCGACCGGCGAGAGGCGGCTCAATCGCCACTGGCGCCTCCAGTCTCGGCTGCACCTGCGCCGCAACCTGTTTGAGCGCCCCTATGCTGGCAAACAGCCGATGGGCCAAGCTTTGCGCTCAAACCCGCACCACAACGCTCGCAGAAGCCGCCGCTCCGAGGGATCGCGCCAGCGCGTGCGTAACGGGAAGGTGCATGGACTTCTTTATGCGCTGCGCCGCTGCGCCATGGCGACGCCGACGATAATGAGCGCAGCCCCCGCGATTTCTGGAAAGCCAACACGCTCGCCCAAGAAGATACTGCCAAGCGCCAGTGCAAACACCGGCACAAGGAAACTGAAAGCGTTGGCCGCGCTCAGAGGGGCCGATTTGAGCGCTTCGAACCAGAGCCAGAATGCGAGCGCTGTGCCAAAGAGCGATAGGACAGCGAGCGCCGCGACGAATTCACTCGACCAGGCAATGGCGATGTCTTCGGTTGCGGCCGATGCAATCGCCAGCGGAATTGCTCCAAGCGCAAGACTCCAGCCCACAGCGGTCGCCGCGTCCACGCTCTGACTAATGCGCTTCATGACCACGTTGCCGACGGCCGTTCCCGCCGCCGCCGCGATCACAAAGCCCGCACCCGTCAGGTAGAGCGAAGCACTGGGCGAAGTGAGTTGGGGCCAGCTGGCGATGGCGACACCTGTAAAGCCCAGCACCAGCCCCAAAGCGCCCCGTGCGGTCAATTGTTCGCCAAGAAACATGCGCCCGAGCACAGCGGCCACGAGCGGCTGAGTGCTGAAGATGAGCGTGGCGAGGCCGGGCGACAAGAAGGCCGCACCGTGAAACATGCCGAGAAAACCGAGCGATGTCGCGCTTAGGGCCAACAGAACAATCATGCCCCAGGCGCCGGCGTCTTTTGGCGTCGGCCGGCGCAAGACCAGCGAAACGCCAATGAGCGCGATCCCGCCGGTGGCGGCGCGGAGCGCCGCAAACGCCAGATGTGGCGCAAGTTCAAGCCCTATGGCGATCAGCGGAAAGCACGACGCCCAAAGCGCCATCACTAGGACGAGACGAACTTGAGCGCCGAAGCTCACCGGAGCGACTCCGACATAAAAACGGCGAGTGGTCGTGCGACGCGGTTGCTGCGCCCTTGGACGGCGCCAAGGCTCCTGAGGTTTGGCCCCTCCAACGACTTCACTGGGTTCCGCAGCGCTCGATCATGAGGGGACCACAGCGTTGGTGCGTATAGGAGATGAGCGCGCCGGCCTGGGATCCAACCCTCGCGCCCCTCCCCCCGTAATGGCGCAACCTCGGGCCGCGCGCGCTCACTCGCTTTTGATCCTTGGTCCGGCGACGTACGCGACGGAACCTTCTCATCCAGCGCGTTCCAAATACCGCCGTGTTCGAGGAACGGCGTCCTGGCGACGCGCCAGCTGAATCTGAAACACTTCATGGCCGCCGTACCGAAACGCCGCCTCGCTTGCAGCCAGGTAGAAGCGCCACATACGGCAGAAGCGCTCATCGAACATAGCGCGCACATCATCAAGGCGCGCTTCGAAGCGCTCTCGCCATGCGCGGAGGGTGTAAGCGTAGTGAAGCCGCCAGACTTCGATGTCGGTCACATAAAGTCCGGCGCGCTCGACAGCAGGCATGATCTCAGACAACGCGGGAATGTAGCCGCCCGGAAAAATGTAGCGGTCGATCCAGGGGCTGGTGGCGCCCGCTCCGTCCGCGCGTCCGATCGTATGCAACAGAGCAACGCCATCCTCGGCGAGCAACGACGCTATTTGGCGGAAGAATTCGTCATAGTGGCCGCGCCCGACATGCTCGAACATGCCAACCGATACAATGCGATCGAACGCGCCTTCGGTCTCTCGATAATCTTCGAGTACGAATTCGGCCTGTGCGGCTAGATTCTGCGCCTGGGCGCGCACCCGCGCCACCGGCAATTGCGCCTGCGAGAGCGTGATGCCGCGGACATTGACGCTTCGCGTACGCGCCAAGTGGAGCGCAAGTCCGCCCCAGCCGCAACCGATGTCCAGAACCGAAAGGCCCGGACGCAGGCAAAGTTTCGCTGCGATGAGCTCCTTCTTGGCGTCCTGGGCCTCTTCAAGCGTCTCCGCGCCGGTTTCGTAATAGGCGCAGGAATATTGCAGATCCTCGTCCAGGAACACCCGATAGAGTTCGTTCGATATGTCGTAGTGATGCGCCACATTGCGTTCGGCGCGCTTTCTGTCGTTGATTTCGCGGCGCGGCGCCTCGAAGAGGCGCATGCCCGGTGGCGCGGCCCCGGTTTTGAAGCCATGGCGCCGAAGGTTTTGTAGAACGAGCGCCAGCAGGCCATCGATATCGTCGCCGTCAATGGCGATAAGGCCATCGACGTAAAGTTCGCCCAAAGCCAGTTCTGCATTGGCCATCAGCCGGCTAAGCGCGCTCGCATCTTTAATGGCGACAAGAACGGCCGATCCGGCGTCCTCGCCGAATTGGCGCTGCTCACCGCTGGGAAACGTGACGACAAGGCGCCCGCGCGTAATGAGCTGATCGAGCGCTGCACTAAGAAGTGTCTCGGACAGGCGAAAGTGACGCTGTTGGCGGCGCGCAGCGCCGCTAGGTGGCGAGTCGGTTGATCGTTCAAGCATCGAAGTCGCGCTTTCCTCTCACGTGCGCTGCTGGGGCGTGCGTTCAAACGCACGTTCATATTGATTACGCACGACAGGGTGTTCGCCCTGGGTGAACGCCAACAAAGCCTGCAGGTTCAGGGCAAGAGCGATCTGGCGCGTATTCTAATGCTGAGGCGCCGTTGCGAGGAGATTGTCGATATGCCCGTGTTGAAGAGCGTTGTTTCTGTCGTGTCCGCCGGCGCGCTGCTGGCGCTTGGCGCATGTACGACGCCGGCTGATACGCATCGCCATGGCCCCCGTGGCGAGGCTATGCGCGATTCCGCCATGCCAGCAGAGCCGACCGATTGTCCTTACGATACGGCGAGCCACGATATGAATCGGCCCCACGACAACGGTCGCATGCTGACCGCGGCTCACCCCGGCTGCCGCGAACAAGCAGAGACGGAGGCCGCGCCGGCCGAGACGCCAGTTCAACCGCAATAATTCTTGCGCGCCGGCCCTCAGCTCGCCGACTCATCACCGCGAGCGGCGCGTGGCTCAGCGCGAGCATGGCCACGCCCTATTGACGATGGGTGGGGCTTGGGCGGTCGCGCGGCGAGCAGGCGCCGAGAGTTGGATCGAGCGCGCCGATGGTTGCGGTCGCGAAGAGTATTTTTATGGCCTTAGGTGGCGGATCGCTTTGCGCTCGATCAACCTCACGCGATCTAGAGCTTCACCCAGCGCAGCAGCAGCGCGTTGGCCGCCACGATCACCGAGCTTCCCGACATTGACAGCGCCGCGATTTCGGGGCTGAGCAGCAGCGGATAGAGCACGCCTGCCGCCAACGGGAACGCCAGCACATTGTAGCCTGCGGCCCACCATAGATTTTGATGCATCTTGCGCAGCGTCGCGCGCGACAATTCGATGGCGCGCACGATGTCATAGGGATCGCTGCGCATCAACACGACATCGGCGCTCTCCATCGCCACGTCGGTGCCCGCGCCGATGGCAAAACCGACATCAGCCTGCGTCAACGCCGGCGCGTCATTGACGCCATCGCCAACCATGCCAACCTTTTTGCCCTGCGCTTGCAGCTCCTTAATTTTTTGCGCCTTCTGGCCGGGCAGGACTTCGGCAAGCACGATATCGACCCCGAGTTCGCCAGCGATGCGCTTGGCCGTCGCCAGATTGTCCCCGGTCATCATGGCGACTTCGACGCCTTGGCGCTTGAGACGCTCGACCGTCGCCGCCGCGGTGGGGCGCGCTGCGTCCGCGATGGCGATGAGGCCGATGAGAACTCCGTCGCGGGAGATGTGAGCCACGGTGCGCCCGGAACCCAGGAGACGGTCGGCTTCGCCGGCGAGCCTGCCGAACGCCACCTTGTTGTCGGCCATGAGCATGGCGTTGCCTGAAAGAATAGTCGCGCCCCCGATGCGGCCGCTGACGCCCTTGCCCTCGAACGAGGCGAAGTCAGCGACCTCTGGCAGCGTCAGATCCTTGGCGCGTTCTTTTAGGGCGACGGCGATATGATGTTCTGAACCGCCCTCGACGGCGGCGGCCAGTGCGACAAGTTCGCTTTCGCTTAGTCCCTCGCCCGCGACCACCTCAACCACCTTCGGCGCGCCTAAGGTGAGCGTGCCTGTCTTGTCGAAGACGACGACATCGAGCTTGGCGGAATCCTCCAGCGCCACTGCATCCTTGATCAGGATGCCGTGACGCGCGCCGATGCCGGTGCCGACCATGATGGCCATGGGCGTCGCGAGCCCCAGTGCGTCAGGGCAAGCGATGACCAGCACTGTGATCGCCAGAGTGAGCGCAAACAGAAGCGGCTGACCGATTGCCAGCCACACCACAAACGTCGCCGCAGCGATGATGATGGCGGCGATCACCAGCCATTGCGAGGCGCGGTCGGCGAGCAATTGCGCCGGCGCCTTTGAGTTCTGCGCCTCCTGCACGAGCTTGACGATCTGCGCCAAAGCCGTGTCGGCGCCGATCTTGGTGGCGCGGTAGCGGATCATCCCGCTCTTATTGATGGTGCCGCCGATGACGGCGTCGCCCACGCTCTTGCTCACGGGCAACGATTCTCCCGTGAGCATGGATTCGTCGATGTCGGAGCGTCCTTCGATGATGACGCCGTCGACTGGGGCTTTGCCGCCGGGCTTCACCACGACAATTTCGTCGAGCTTCACGTCCGCTGTTGAGACCGCGACCTCCTGGCCGTCGCGCACGACGATCGCCATCGGCGGCGCTAGATCCATGAGCCGTCGTATGGCTTCCGAAGCGCCTGCCCGCGCGCGCATCTCAAGCCAGTGGCCGAGCAGGATGAAGACGAGCAGGACCGACGACGCTTCGTAGAATTGAGCGCCGCCCCAAATGAAGGTGGCGCCTATGGAAAAGAAGTAGCCAGCGCCGACGCTCAGCAGCACCAGCACCGCCATATTGAAGACGCCGTGCCTCAGCGCGCGCACCGCCGCCACAAAGAATGGCCAGCCTGGGTAGAGGATGGCGCCGCTGGCGAGAAAGAAGAGCGTGACTTCAAGATCCCAGCCGAACGGCGGATCGATCCGCATCGCCTCCATGCCCATCGGCGCCAGGAGAAAGATCGGAATGGAAAAACCGAGCGCGACCAGAAAGCGATTGCGCATGTCCCTGGCCATGGCAGCCATGTCCATGCCCGCGCCATGGCCCATCTCGTGGCCCACGTCACTCGCGTCTTGATGACCGCGCTCGGAGGGCGCCGGCGCGGCCTTGTGCGCGTGAGCCTCGTGTTCACGCGCACGCGTCAAATGAAGGGGAGCCGACACGCCGCGGCAATGAAAACCGCAAGCGCTCACGGCCTCGCGTACGAGTGCGACGTTGGTCAGCGCCGGATCAAACTTAACCGTGACCGAGCCCGTTGCAAAACTGGCCTTCGCGTCAGCGACGCCCGGCGTGCGTTTCAAATGCCGTTCGAGCACGAGGGGATCGAGCGGCGTGACGAGATCGTCGAACGTCAAGGTTTCGGTTTGCATCGTTTTCTGTTCCCGCTCGCCGCGCCGGGCAAATCGCTTTTAGGCCGCAATGATGGTGAGCGCGCGATTGGTTTTGGCCATTGATAGGGCCGCGTCTCGTTCGGCACCCGTCAGAGCTCGAATGGCGTCGATGGTCTCGGGGATGACAATCGCTTGATTGTCGACCGTGTAAGCGCAGAACAATTCGCCGTTTTCGACCGTTAGCGTGTCTTCAAGCATGGCGACTTCATAAAGGTCGCCGCGCGGCCGGCCAAGATCGAGCATGCGCTCTTTGACGGCATTGAGAGCGCCAAGCCCCTCGCTCGCTTGCACGAACGCCACGCGCGGCGAGGCTGCGAGCACTGAACGTACGTCCTCCCGGCTTGGGCGACCGACAAGATCGGCCGACCAGAAGTGCATATGCCCAAGTGTCTCGGGCACTTTGACCGCCATGGTGACAATATCGAGTGCGGGATCCACCGTTTGCGCATCAGGCCCTTGGTGACTGGGAACGCGCGTTTCCGGCACGAGCGTGTTCATGATGCCGCCGAGATGACTTTCCCAGGGATCGAGCGCGCGCCTTAGCAGTGTGCCGCGCGCGCGGCGTAAGAGGCCTGCGCGCCGCAGGGCGCCGAACACCCGCACGATCGAGGTCGTGTTGCACGATACGACGCGTGTGGACGGCCGGTCCAAGGCGCTTGCATAACTCGCTTCAGCCACGAAGGAGTGGCCCGTGACATCGTGTTTCTCGCCACCTTGGACGATGAACTTTCTACCGAGGTCACGATAAAGCGCCGCGTTCTTAGCCGCGACGCCTTTGGGCGTACAGTCGACAACAAGGTCTGCGCCGCGGACCATGTCCTCCAGCGAACCGGCGCCGGCTTCGCCGGTCGCGGAATAGACGGGCACGCCGCGATCGCGCGCGACGGCGATGCGCCAATCGCCGGCTATGTCGCAAACGCCTGTCAGCACCATGTCGGCTTGTTGTGTGACCGCGTCGGCGACACGTTTGCCGATCACGCCATAGCCGTTGACAGCCACCTTAATCGTCATGCCTGCCCTCGAGCGCCGCGTCGCCGGCGATGTTGTTTCAGATGATGCGGTCGGCGCGCGCGATAAGGTTATAGACCGGCGCGAAGATAAGCGCGGCAAACCAGGCGGCGACTGCGCTGAAGATGCTGCCTTCGATGAGCTGCTCTGTCGACCCGGCTGGTTCAGCGGAGAACAATTGCAGCCAAGCATGCGTGAAGGGCGCGGCAAATGGGGATGCGGCGACAAGCCAACAGGCGCCGTAGCCGGCCAACAGCGTCACCGCCAGCGCGATGCCCAAGGGCAGGACGCCGATGCCAGAGGGCCGTTCGGCGTTTGGTGGCTGGCTCATGGGATCCTCCTCAACAAAGGCCGCGCGCGGGCTCTCTCCCTTCATACGCGCCTCGTCGCAATTTCCCTGGGCGAGGTCCCAAAGCGATCAATTGAACCCGGTTCCAGGGAACGCGGTTCAGCGTGCGTATAAGATTGCGAGCGCGACAAACTGGGGCGCCGATCTTCCGCCTTCCCCGCCTGTCGACCCGGCTTGGCGCGCTCACCCAGATCGCCGCCGAAGGATCAGAGCATGAGCCTGCACGCCCATCATGAACCCGCTTCGCCCGCCCCGCCCGGCGGCCAGCGCCCGCGCACGCCTTGGCTTGTGCGCCTTCTGATGTTCGCCGTACTCGGCGTAGGCGCCTACTACATCATTGCCGAACACGGCGCGCACCTTTTGGCGGCATGGCCGCTGCTTATCCTGCTTGCCTGCCCTTTGATGCACATCTTCATGCATGGCGGCCACGGCGGCCATGGCGGGCACAATCAAACACAACAGCGCAGCGAGGGGGTAGCCAATGACTGAGCATGCCGCTTTCTCGGGCTATGGGTTATGGCTTTTGGCCTTCGTCAATTCCGTCTTCTTCATCGTGTTTGCGCTGAGCTTTGCTAAACCGCAAACGGCGCGTGATTGGCGCAGCCTTGGCGCCTTTTCCGCCTTCATCGTCGCGCTCTTCACCGAGATGTACGGCTTTCCGCTGACGCTCTATTTGCTTGCGCCTTGGCTGCAGAGCTTTGCGCCAGGCGCCGACATCTTGACGCACAATGCTGGGCACTTCTGGCCGACGCTTCTGGGCTGGCGCGGCGATCCGCACTTCACCCCGATCCACTGGCTGAGCGACGGCCTCATTGTCGCGGGGCTCTGGCTTCTGGTGGAATCCTGGACCGTACTGCATCGGGCGCAAGCCGCCGGCGCCCTCGCCGTCGAGGGCCCCTACAAGGCGATCCGGCACCCGCAATATCTCGCCTTCATCCTGGTGATGATCGGGTTTCTGGTGCAATGGCCGACAATCTTGACCGCGCTCATGTTTCCAGTGCTGGTGTTCATGTACCTACGGCTGGCCAAGAGCGAGGAGCGCGAAGCGGAAGCGCAGTTCGGCGATCATTGGCGCGCCTACGCGGCGCGCACGCCGGCTTTTCTGCCTCGCTTCCTCGGCGGACGCGTAACGCCGCCAGGCAATGTCGCCTCCGCGTCATAGATGCGCGCTCGAACTGGGGAGGCGGCAATCGCGATCTTTGAGACCATCAAGCGCCAGCTTGGCGCCCTGCTGGCAAAGACGCCGCTGCGTCCCGCCCAGCGCTGGCCGGCGGCGATCGGGGCCTTCATTGTGCTCATCGGCGCGACGCTCGGCTCGTACGTATGGCTAGCCTCGCCGTCAGATCCGCCCCCGGGCTTTGCTAAGGCGAACGGCCGGCTCGAGGCGCGCCAGATCGATATCATCGCCCGCTATCCGGGACGCCTGCTCGAAATCGCGGTGCAGGAAGGCGACGCGGTGGCCGCGGGCGAAGTGATCGCGCGTCTCGACACGCGCGAACTTGAGGCCGCTCTACGCGCCGCGGAGGCGCGCATTCAGCGGGCGCGCCAACAGCGCGCCATGAGCGAGGCGTCAATCGCCCAGCAAGGCAGCGCGCTTAGGCTTGCCACGCTTGAGTTCGGCCGCGCCGAGACGTTGCATCACCGCGGCTTTGCCCCCGAACAATTCTTGGATCAGCGGCGCGCCTCACAGCAAACCGCGGCGGCTGGATTGCGCGCCGCGCAAAGCGCGCGCTCAGCCGCCGACGCCGATATCGCCGCCGCACAGGCCGAGGCCGATCGGATCAACGAGCAAATTGGCGAGGCGACATTGGTTGCGCCGCGCCCGGGGCGCATCCTCTATCGCTTGGCCGAACCGGGCGAACTCATCAATGCGGGCGGGCCGATCGCTACCTTGCTTGACACCTCCGACATCTACATGACCGTGTTTTTGCCCACGCGCGAAGCCGGCGCGATCGCCATGGGCGCCCCTGCCCGGATCGTCCTCGACGCCGACGCGAGCGCGCCCTTGCCGGCGCGGGTCTCGTTTATTTCGCCCGAAGCCCAATTCACGCCGCGCCAAGTGGAGACACGCGGCGAGCGCGACAATCTCATGTACCGCGTGCGCGTACGCATCCCCGAAGCGCTAGCGCTGAGCCGCACTGAACGACTCAATGTCGGCGTCACCGGCGTGGCCTACATTCAAATGCGCGCGAACGCGCAATGGCCAGCGCGGCTCGAATCCGAGTTGACGCGCCGCTTTCGGGATGCGCCGCGACCATGAGCGAGGCGCCGCCATGGGCCGCGCGGCTCACCGGCGTTCGGCACGCCTACGGAAACACTCCTGCTCTCGACGATGTCAGCCTTGCAGTCGCCGCCGGCGAGGCGCTGGTCGTTATCGGTCCAGACGGGGTCGGCAAGTCGACCTTGCTCGCTTTGATCGCCGGCGCCAAACGCATCCAACACGGCGCGGTGGAAACGCTCGGGCGCGACCTCTCGCAAGAACGCGCGCGCGCGGCCGTGCAGCCGCGCATTGCCTTCATGCCGCAAGGGCTTGGCCGCAATCTCTACGCTTCGCTCAGCGTCCGCGAGAACATCGACTATTTCGCAGCCCTGTTTGGCGGTGCGCCCAGCGCGCGCGTCGAGGCGCTGATGGACGCCTTGGGGCTTGCGCCGTTTGCGGCGCGCGCAGCGGGAAAACTCTCCGGCGGCATGAAGCAAAAGCTCGGGCTCTGTTGCGCGCTGGTGCATGACCCCGACATTCTCATCTTGGACGAACCGACCACGGGCGTTGACCCGCTGTCACGGCGTCAATTCTGGGATCTTGTCGGCGCCATTCGCGCCGCGCGTCCGGCGATGGCGCTGATTGTCGCCACCTCCTATCTCGATGAAGCAGAACGTTTCGGCCGTGTGGTCTTGATGCAGGCGGGCGCCATCATCGCCGATGGCGCGCCCACGGCGCTCAAAGCCGAACATGGCGCGGTCTCGATGGAAGCGCTGTTCATGCGTTTGACCGGCGCTGAGCTTGCCGCTCGCATTGCACGCAGCGCGCCCGCTGCCGACGCGCCCATCGCCGTGGAGGCGCACGGGCTCACGCGCCGCTTTGGCGCGTTCGTGGCTGTAGACCAAGTGGAGTTCAGCGTTCGTCGCGGCGAAATCTACGGTTTCTTGGGCTCGAACGGGTGCGGCAAGACCACCACGATGAAGATGCTAACCGGGCTTTTGCCCGCGAGCGCAGGCGAAGCCCGGATGCTCGGGCGTCCCGTCGATGCACGCGATCTGGCAACCCGCCGGCGCGTTGGCTACATGTCGCAGGGCTTTTCGCTCTACGGCGAATTGACCGTGCAGCAGAACCTCGATCTTCACGCCAAGCTCTTCGGCCTGGAAGACGATAAGGGCGCACTGCGCATTGCCGCGCTCAAGGAACAATTCGGTCTTACCCCCCATGCAAGCGCCATTGCAGGCGCATTGCCGCTCGGCGTGCGCCAACGTCTGTCGCTCGCGATCGCGATTTTGCACGAGCCGGAAGTGCTTATCCTCGACGAGCCGACCTCCGGCGTCGATCCGGCCGCGCGCGAGGCGTTCTGGCAGGAAATAGAGAGGCTCGCCCGCGACAAAGAAGTCACGATCTTTATCTCGACGCATTTCATGAGCGAAGCCGAACGGTGCGACCGCGTCGCCTTCATGCATGCGGGCCGGGTCATCGCCGAAGGCGCGCCCGACGCATTGCGGCAAAGCCAGAACGCGGCGACGTTGGAAGACGCTTTCGTCCGCTACATGCAGATCGGCGGCGCCGGCGAGCCGCCGGCGCACGCCCTTTCTGCGCTCATCACCGGGGTCAGCGACAAACCGGCAAAGCAAATGCCGCGCCTCTTGGCCGTGGCGCGGCGCGAAATTCTCGAAATGTTGCGCGAACCGGTGCGCTTTGCGATGGCGCTCGCTGGCACGCTCGTCCTGGCCTTGGCCTTCGGTTACGGCATTTCCTTCAACGTTGAGGACGTTTCGCTTGCGGTCATTGATCGCGACCGGACCCCAGCGAGCCGCGCCTACGTCGAGGAATTTGCCTCCTCGCCTTATTTTGAACTGAGAGCAGCGCTCAACGACGACCGCGCCGTCGAACAGGCGTTGCGCAGCAACAGGGCGACGCTCGTTCTCGACATTCCCCCGGGCTTTGGGCGCGCGCTTGCCTCCGGACGGGCGCCCGCCATTGGCGCTTGGGTCGATGGCGCCATGCCGTTTCGGGCCGAGACTGTGTCCGGCTATGCGCTGGCCTTGCATCAGCGCGCCATCGCGGCGGCCGCGGGCGGCAGAGCGCCTCTCTCCGCCGCCTATGAGCTGGAGCCGCGCTTTCTCTACAATCAGGCGTTCCGCAGCTTCAACGCCGTCGTGCCGATTATGATCGGCATTCTGCTGGCGATGATCCCGTCCATCCTCACTTCACTCGCCGTGGTGCGCGAAAAGGAGTTGGGATCGATCACCAACTTCTACGTGACGCCAATCTCGCGCACCGAGTTTCTGCTCGGCAAGCAATTGCCCTATATCGCGCTGGGCTTCGTCAACTTCTTGTTGCTCGTCGCGCTCGCGATCGTGCTCTTCGGCCTCAGCATCAAGGGCAGTCTGATCGCGCTATTGCTCGCCGGCCTTCTCTACGTGGCCGCCACCAGCGCCGTCGGCTTTGTCTCCTCGGCGCTGACCCGCTCGCAAACCGCGGCCGTATTCGGCACCGCCATCGTCATCATGGTGCCGGCGGTCGAATTCTCAGGGCTGATGCAGCCGCTCGCCAGTCTAGAGCCAGTGGATCGGGCCATCGGCGCGCTTTTTCCGACCTCGCACTTTAACCAGATCAGCACCGGCGTTTTCGCCAAGGGCCGCGGCTTTTTCGATCTCGCGAGCGAGCTCGCGGTGCTCGCACTCTTCTGGCTCGTCTTGTTGGCGATTTCCATTGCGCTTCTACGCAAGCAGGAGCGCTGAGATGAATTGGCGCATCGTCCTTGCTCTGGCGCTGAAGGAATTGCGCAGTCTCGCTCGCGACCGTTTCCTGCTCGGTTTTGTCATCTACGCCTTCACCGCTTCGATTTATGTGCAAGCCACCGGCAATGCGCAGGATATCCGCAACGCCAGCATCGTCATCGCCGATGAAGACGGCTCCGAATTGTCACGCCGCATCGCGGGCATGTTGCCTCGGCAGCACTTTCGCCAACCCGTCATGGTCACGCCCGGCGAACTCAGCGCTCTGCTGGAATCCGGCGAGGCGACATTTGCGCTCGACATCCCGCCCCGGTTCGAGGCCGAACTGCTCGCCGGGCGACGCCCCAGCATCCAACTCCTGATCGACGCCACCGCCATTTCGCAAGCCGGCCTCGGCGCCTCTCATATCGCCGCCAGCCTCAACCAGGAGGTCGCCGACTTCTTGCGCGCACGCGCGCGCCCGCCGCCCCGCACCCCGCCTTTTGAATTGCGCGCCGCCTTCAATCAGGGGCTGGTCAGCACCTGGTTCACCGGCGTGGTCGAACTCCTCGACACCACGACAATGCTTGCCATCCTGCTCGCCGGCGCGGCCATTGTGCGCGAGCGCGAGCACGGCACGCTTGAGCACTTGCTGGCCATGCCGGTGCGCCCCGTTGAGATCATGACGGCCAAGACCCTTGCCAACGGCGCCGTTATTTTAGCGCTCGCGGGACTTGCACTCGTATTCGTCGTTGAAGGCCTGCTCGGCCTTGAACCGGCAGGCTCTGTGCCGCTCTTTCTCTTGGGCGTTGCAAGCTATCTTTTCTTTGCCGGCAGCTTCGGCATTTTCCTCGGCACAATTTCGCGCTCCATGCCGCAATTAGCGCTGATCTTCATATTGGTGGTGTTGCCGATGAACCTCTTGTCGGGCGGCAACACCCCACTTGAAAGCATGCCGACCTGGCTCCAGACGGTGATGCAGGCCTCGCCATCGACGCACTATGTCGCCATGACGCAGGCGATCCTGATACGCGGCGCTGATCTTTCGATCGTGTGGCCCCACTTTGCCGGCACGCTCGGCATTGGCGCGCTTTTCTTCGCCTTCAGTCTCTTCCGCTTCCGCCGCTTCCTCGCCTCCCAAGGGTAATCGCAGGCGCCTATGCCGGCGCAACCACACGCGGGGGCGTATCGGCGCCTTTGCGGAAGATCATCCACACCAGATAAGACGACATGATCGCCCCGCCCATGCAGAAGACGGAAATATAGGCGTAGGAGAAGAAGAAGTAGGTGATGGCAAGCACAAGCGTCACCAGCGCGCCGAAGACACGCGCCGCGCGGTCGCTCGAGACAATGAGCGGCATGATGATGAACACGAGATAGAGCAGATAGGTTGCTTCGCGCGTCATCAGCGCGTCGAGCAATTGGGTGTCGCCATAGCTGATGGCGTTCGCGAGGAAGGTCGTCGTCAGCCAGCCCTCATGGGTAAAGTACGGGATATATTGCACCCCACCTAGCATCGCGCCGCCGACGGCGAAGGCGATGTAGAGCGGCCTCCGGCGCGGGGGTTCTAGGAAATAGACCGAGACCGGCACCCAGACCGGCCAAGCAATCCAGGAAAAGAACATGTAGGCGAGCGAGAAACGCTCGACCCAAGCCGCGTCGGGGCCGCCGCCGGCGACCCAAACCATGCCCTCCATCGCCTGCTGAAGTCCAAACAACAATGGAAGCGCACAGAGCGGCGCATATTTGGGCGCGACCTTTGCCGCTCGAACCACTGCGAGCCCGCCCAGTGGAATCAACAGGGCGGCGGCGGTGAAACTTGCTTCGGCTGAAAAGCACATGATGTTCTACCTCGCCAGCATCGAAGCCGCGCGTGCGTTCTTGTCAAGGCGCGGCGCCAAATGCGCGCGTCCGCGCCCACTTCGTGCGTATTTTTTCGAGGGGCGAAGGCGGCGCGTGCGTATGAACTTTTAGACCCTCACCACGCGAGAGCCGCCCATGAGCGATACCGCTGCCCCACCCGCCCAAGCGCCTCAAGCTTCAGAGCGCCCTGGCGGCCGGCTCATCTTTATGGTCGTCGGCGCGTTGATGATCGCCTTCGGCGTCGCCGCCGCCTTCGCGCCGATGCTCGCCACATTCGCCGCGAGCGTATGGTTCGGCGCGGCGATGCTGGCCGCCGGCGTCTCCGGCTTGGCGCTTTTAATCGTCGATTGGCGCGCCAAGGGCTTTGCGTGGCGCTTGCTCTGGTCGGTGGTCGCGATCCTCGGCGGAATCTGTTTGCTTCTACATCCCTGGCCGGGGGCGCTCGCACTCACCGTGATACTGGGCGCGGCGCTCATCGCACAGGGAGCGATCGCGATTGGACACGCCTTGGCGCATCGCACGCACACATCGTGTCCGTGGGGACGCATGGCCTTGGGCGGCGTACTCGCGATCGTTCTGGGCGGCTTGCTCATTTGGGCGCTGCCGCACTCAGGCATGATCGCGCCTGGCGTCTTCTTGGCGATCAATCTTATCAGCTTTGGACTTTCTCTCTTTGCAGCGGCGCCCGCGCGTCCGGCGCCATGAGGCTCGATCAAGCCCCGCGCAACTGCGTGCGCCGCCGGTTCATCGCAGCGCTCGCGTTGATGGCTCTTACGGCCTGCGCGCCCGCGCCGCAGCATGAGACCATGTTCGTCCAGACCGCTGATGGGGTCACGGCATATCTGGGGGTTGCCCCCAGCGCCCTGATCGCAACGCACGCGCCAAGTCACGCAGAGCGGCGCATGCATGCGGGCGAGGGCGGCGGCAACGCACATGTCATGATCGCGCTCTTTGACGCAAACACCGGCGCGCGCATCGAAGATGCGGCGGTCGATGCGACCTTGCGCGGCGAACGCCACCGCGGTGCGCGCCGGTTGCGGCTTGAGCCCATGCGCATTGAAGGCGCCCTCGCCTATGGCGGCTTCACGACACTTGCGCGCGACCGTTATCATTTGAGCATCGAGGCGCGCCGTCCCGATCAGGCAGCGGCGCGCCTGAACTTTGTCTATGACGCCGCCGCGCTGCCCTTGCCCGACTGATGCACAAAGAACTTGCCGCGGGCGAGCAAGTGAGGAACACGCGCAAAGAGGAGCGACCGTGACGCGAATCTGCGAAGATCAGAGTGCGCTGGGCGAGACTGCTCATGCCCTCAACCGGTCATGCCTCTGCCAAACGCTTGACGAGACCGCGCTCAGATCGGCGCTAGAGCGCGAGCTTGATGGCGACGCGCTGCTGGGCGACCGCCCCCACCTCTTCTCCAACGTCGCGGTGTTTGTCTCGCGTTCCGAAATCGAGACCATGGGCGAGGTCGTCGCCGCGATCGAAAGTCTGACGCGCCGCCCCGCCTATATCGCCGCGGCTCTGGCCTGGGCGCCTGCCGTAGCCCGCCGCGACTACGGGCCCCGCGGCGTGCTCATGGGCTATGACTTCCATCTCGGTGCGGCCGGCCCCGCGCTCATTGAGGTCAACACCAATGCGGGCGGCGCATTTCTGAACGCGGCGCTGGCGCGCGCACAGCGTGTCTGTTGCGAGGAAGCGCGAATCGCGTCGGCGCCGGCCGAACAATTCGAGGATACGTTCCTTGCCATGATCGAGGCGGAATGGCGCGCGCAGGGTCGCGCAGGCAGCCCCGCTTCAATCGCGATCGTTGACGATGATCCAAGCGCGCAATTCCTTTACCCGGAATTCCTGCTCGCAGCGCGGGCGCTCGAACGCCATGGCGTCGAGTGTATCGTGGCTGATGCGCGCGACCTTAAGTTCTCCGACGGGCGTCTCCGTATCGACGGCCAAGCGATCGACCTTGTTTACAACCGGCTGGTCGATTTTTCTTTGTCGGAAGCCGTGCATACGCCGTTGCGCGCGGCTTATGAATCGGGCGCGGCCGTGGTGACGCCCAATCCGCACGCGCATGCGCTCTTCGCCGACAAGCGCAATCTCACACTGATGAGCGATAGCGCTTTGCTCCGCGCGTGGCACGTGCCCGAAGCTGACATCGCAGCGCTCGCAGCGATCCCAAGGACTCGCCGCGTCACGTCCGAAAGCGCGCCCGGGCTCTGGGCCGAGCGCAAGCATTGGTTTTTCAAGCCGGCCCACGGTTATGGTAGCAAGGCGGCTTATCGCGGCGATAAACTCACGCAGCGCGTCTGGGCCGAGATCAGCGCCGGCGACTATGTCGCACAAACCTTTGCACCGCCAGGAACACGTGCGATTTTGTTCGACGGCGCGCACCAGGACCGCAAAGTTGATGTGCGGCTCTATACCTACGACGCCAAAATCGTGCTGGCGGCGGCCCGTCTCTATCAGGGGCAGACCACCAACTTGCGCACGCCTGGCGGGGGTTTTGCGCCCGTCTTCGTGATCTAGGCCGCTACAGCCAAAGCGACGAAGACCAAGCCGCAACGCGGGCCCGCGCCATCTCTGCCCTGCTTCATTTCGCGTATTTCTATCGCGAATGATTTCCACCAGGGCGTGAACGGCCCGCCCGCGTATAGCCAAGTGAGTCCGGCGTCCAGTTCGGGCAAGCCCTCGGCCCGTGGCCGCCAAGGAGGCGCCTCATGATCAAGTATCACCCGCTCCCCTATCTACCGACGATGTTCGGCGCATGCATGCTGTTTATGACCATCTATCTCGCGTGCCTTGCGATCTGGACCTTCATGCCGGAGCTTCCCACGCACGCACTGCTCTCGACCATCTTCCCCCAATTTGAGCTGCTCACTTTGCCCAGCTTCTTCTACGGGCTCATCGCCAGCGCCCTTTATGGCTGGTTCGTCGCCGTCGTCTTCGTGTTCTTCTATAATCTTTGGGGCGCTATTGCCCGTGTCGTGGTCGGCGGCAAGGACGCGCAGGAGAATGCGAGGGCTGGCGCGCGCTGACACGCCGCGCGGGCGGAGGGTTTATGCGACGCCAGCTTGCGGCGTGCGGTTAGCGGCGGGCGCCGGCCAGATGCAACGGCCGGTGACCTTCCATCCTTCCGGCGCGAAGGGACAAAGATGGAGCTCGCTGTGTTCGAAACTGAGCAGTGGGAACATGACGCATGCCTGCGCCTTAGTCCCGCTTATGAAGTGATTTGCGTGCGAGATGTTCTCGACGAAGGGTCCGCTCGCATGCATGCCAAGGCCGACATCATCTCATCGTTCGTCTATTCGCAGCTCGACGCGAGCGTGCTGGCGCATTTTGCGCAGCTCCGGCTCATTGCCACGCGCTCGACCGGGTATGACCATATCGACCTTGGCTATTGTCAAAGCCGCGGCATCATCGTCTGCAACGTACCAGGCTACGGCGACACGAGCGTGGCCGAACACGTGTTTGCGCTGCTGCTGGGACTTACGCGCAAGATCGCCGGCGCCGCCGAGCGCACCCGGCGCGGCCGCTTCGATCAGGCCGGTCTTCGTGGCTTCGAACTGAAGGGTAGGACAATCGCAGTCATTGGCGCCGGACGCATCGGCCGGCGCGTGATTGAAATCGCGCGGGGCTTTTCCATGGATGTCATCGCGGTCGATGCCCGCCCCGACGAACTGGCGGCACAGCGTCTTGGCTTTCGTTACGCTTCCCTCGATGCGGCGCTTGGCCAAGCCGACGTCATCACCTTGCATGTTCCGGCAACGCCGGAAACGTGGCGTCTTATCGCCGAGCGGGAATTTGCGCTGATGAAGCCAGGCGCGGTGCCCATCAACACCGCCAGAGGTTCTGTGGTCGATGCGGAGGCGCTGGTGCGCGCGCTCGCCGAGGGGCGCCTCGCGGGCGCTGGCCTCGACGTCATGGCGCAGGAGGCCCAGCTTCGCGACGAAGCCCAGATTTTTCGCGCTGGCGCCGCGACCAACGCCGACCTTAGATCCCTCGCCGCTAATCAATCACGCATTGCTGGGTTTTGCCAACGTGTTGGTGACGCCGCACAATGCCTACAATACGACCGAGGCGCTCGCCCGCATCATCGATACGACGCTGGCCAACATCGAGGCGTTTGCGCGAGGAGCGCCGCAGAACGTCGTCGTCGCGCCTTGACCTCGAACCCGGCGCTCGCGAACGCCCGCCCGCATGCACCCGCGTCTTCTCGAACCTCCCGGGAGGGCGCGGCATAGGCGCAACGCCCGAACCGTCCAGAAACGTCCCACCCCGCATGCGACCAGAGCTCTCTCGCCGGGAAGAGCTGCGTCCACGCGCGGGTGCAGGCAAGCAGGGCTGATGAAACGCGGCAAGGCTCCAGGGGCGATCCGATCCGCTGCGTATCAAGAAATAGGGAGCGGCAAGTCCCGCCGCTCTCACAATGAGGTCGGTCATGGATTGGCTAGCCAGCAATTGGGCGTGGATTATCCTGATCATCGCCTTTTTCGCCCTTCACCTGTTTGGACATCGCCATGGCGGGCATCGCCACGGCCATCGCATCACCCAACGCGCCGACGAGACGCCGGACGCGCACGCTGATCACGGCGGCCAATCGACATTGGACGCCGATCGCAGGCGCGGCTGCTAATCAGACGCCATCGCTCCATTGCAGCGCGTGGCGGTCACGAAGGACGACTAAACAGAGGAGCAACCCACATGTCGCACTCTCACGACGAGCGCTTCCCCGCTGCGCCAGCGGCACGCGCCGACATGTCGATCGATCTTGGGCTTCGCCGCTTTATGCTGGGCGTCTACAATAAGGTGGCGCTCGGACTTACGCTGTCGGGGGCGCTTGCTTACACAACAAGCATGATCGCGCCTGTGCGCGATATCCTGTTTCGGGTGACACCCGAAGGCTCTTTCGCCGGCTACACGCCGATTGGCCTTGCTGTCGTTTTCGCGCCGCTTGTCGTGCTCCTGGGCGCCATGTTCGTCATGCGCCGCCCGAACGCCAGCGGCGCGAGCTTCATATATTGGACGGTCGCGGCTCTCATCGGGGCATCGTTGGGGGTGCTCGGACTTGTGTACACCGGCGCCTCTTTGGTCTCGACTTTCCTGATCACGGCCACGGCGTTCGGCGCCCTTTCGCTGTTCGGCTACACCACGCGGATGGACATGTCGGGCTTCGGGAGCTTCCTGCTTGTCGGGCTCGTCGGACTGATCATCGCAACTTTCGTCCAGATGTTCTGGAATCCGCCCGGCTTTTCGTTCGTCGTCAGCGCTGCAGGCGTCCTCATCTTCGCTGGCCTCATCGCCTATGACACCCAACGGCTCAAGAACGCCTATTTTCAGCTTGGCGGCGATGCGGCCGCCTTGGGCGCGGCCACCTCTTACGGCGCGCTCAGTCTCTATCTCGACTTCATCAATCTTTTCCAATTCCTGCTCGCCTTCTTGGGCGAGCGACGGAGCTAACCTCGCTGAACCAATCGATGCGCCGCAACCAAGATCGCGGGGAGAGATCGGGCCGATTCAGGCCTCACCGCACCGGCGAAAGAATGGCTAGCGAACGCCCCTCTTCGGTTCAAGCGTCGCCTCCGGGGATCGTCGCGCCTCACGCGTATAGCTTGGTGGGTCCGCGCTTCGTCCCGGCCGATCAGCGCGTTGGGGGCTCGCCGCCGGGGCCAGGAGTTGACGACAAATGTCATTGCGGGAGCCTCGTCACAACGAACCTCGAAAAGGCGGAGCAGGCTCTCAAACCTCCTGGTTCATGCTCTTTTTTACGTCAGCAGCATTTTGGTTTGTGCGCTATCTCATCGTCGCGCTCTTGATTTTCGCATTGCTCGGCGCGCTTGCTCACTACGCCATCGTCGAACACGGCGTGCATCTGCTGGTGGTGTTGCCGTTGCTGATAGTCGCAGCGCTCCTCGTGGGCGTTTATCCTTTGTGGCGGCGCTCGCGATGAGTGAGGTGACGAGGACGAGCGGGCGCCAAGATCCAACTGCACCCCAGGCTCGCCTGCGCCCGGTCTCCTTCCCCGCCAGCGATCCGCCCGCTTTTTCGCCAAGTCAGCGGCGCAACACCAAGCCTCCAAAGAAGCCTACGGCTGCGGCACGAAGCCGTGAGAACCTGTGGGCCACGTTCGACTGCGCCGGGGCCGCTAGGGCGGCGTGCGTATAATCAGGATCAACATCACGCCAAGGGAGATGACGGGCATGCATATATTGAGTTCAGGAGCGGTGCTGGCTCTGGCGCTTAGCCTCGGCGGCTGCGCCGGCATGGGCCATGGCATGCATGGCGCCCATCACGATGGCATGATGGGCGCCATGTCGGGAGAGCATGGTCAAGCGAACTGTCCAGGCGCTCAGCAAAGCGAACTTGCGCCAGCGCCTGCGCCCTCCGGACAAGCACAGGGCGAGCATCAACACGCCGATCCGGCGCCAGCGGAATGCCCGCCAGTTGCCTCCGACCCGCATCAACATGGCGAGACGCCGCAGCCGAACTGACGCCTGCGGGTAGCTCCATGCGACAGCGGACGCGTGCTCATGGGCGCTGAGACGACAAGCGGCGTGTGTGCGCCAAGGCTTGCGTGCAGGCCTCACTCATTCTCGCATCTCGTCGAGAGCATCGCAGTGCTTGCCGAGGACGCCAGCATTGGCGAACCGACAAGCATGCGCGTTGCCGACATAATGGCGGTGATCGGCCGGCGCTCCTAGGCCCATTGCTCCTGGTGCTCGGACTATTCTCCATTTCTCCAGCCACCATATTGCCAGGCATGACTTCGGCTGCGGCGCTGGTAACGCTAGCTGTGTCTCTACAGCTGGCGTTCGGGGCGTCGCATCTTTGGCTGCCGCGCGTGCTCTTGCGCCTGAACGTCACTCGAGCATCCATTCGGGCGGCGACCGGCGACGGGCTGCGCAAGTGGGCGCGTCGGCTCGACCGTGTGCTTCAGCCCCGTCTGGTCTTTCTGTCCGAGACGCCGTTCGCCAACGCAGCGGGGCTTTTGTGCGCGCTCGCGGCGATCGCGACCTTGCCGTTGAGCTTAATTCCTTTGGCCCCGCTGATCCCGGGTCTTGCCATAACCCTGCTGGGCCTTGGGCTCTTTGCACGCGACGGCTTCCTGCTCATTCTGAGCGGCGTTCTCATCGTGGCGGCCATGGGTGCTGCGCTGGCAGCCGCGCTGTCCGTGTGAGTCCGAGGCGCTTAGTCCAAGCAAACAAACGAAAACGGCAGTCACGCAGGCGCAAGCAACGCCGCCACGCTGATTGCATTGGAAGCGTGCGGCACGGTGTCGGTCGAAACGACGCGCTCGCAAAGGCTCAAGAGCTCGGCGTAAGACTGATCGGCAAAAAGCGCATGCACGGCGACACAAACCGGCTTTGCCATGCCGGCCACGGTCAACTTGCGCGCGGTCTCGATCATAGTGCGGCCCGAGGAGACGATGTCATCGACAAGAACCGCACGCCTGCCGCGGACATTAGACAGATCGGGCAGATCAATGCTCACGTCGCGGTCGCCGCGGCGAGTCTTACGCGAAACGATGAGCGGCGCACCGGCTCGCCCGGCGACCGCCGCAACCCATTGCTCGCTTTCTTCATCTGGCCCCACGACAAGAGGGTCGCTCACATTGTCCTTGATCCAATCGGCAAGGAGCGGCGCTGCATGCTCTACGCGCGTGGCGATGGTGAATATTTCGCCCAAGTCGCGGCGCCGATGCAGATGCGGATCGATAGTGATGAGCCCGTCAAACGATCGCGACAAAAGCCGAGCGAAATGCACCGAGGAAATCGCCTCGCCGTCCTTGAACCTTTTGTCCTGGCGCATGTAGGCCAAATAAGGCGCGATGAGATTGACGCGCGCCGCGCCCATCTCGCGCGCAGTTTCGGCGGCGAAGATAAGGCTCAGAAACTGCTCGTCCGGCCGCGCTAACGTGCAGACAATCTCAACCTCGCGGCCCTCGACTGCCGAGAGAAGCCGAACATAGGCTTCGCCATCGGGAAAGCGGCGCGTCTCGAGTGCGCCGAGTTCGGCGCCGGCCGAGAGAGCAAGCGCACGGGCGATGGTCTCGTTTCCGGGCATGGGGAGGTAAAGGCGCGTCACGTTCAAGCCTCGATTTCGAATATGTCTGGGTTGGCCGCCGCATAGTCGAGCGCATAGGCGAGTTGCCCAGGTGCTTGGGCGTGCACGGTCACAAGCGGGGCCCCGGCGACGACGCCATCACCTAACCGCACATGCAACACAATTCCGGCGGCGGGATCGTCGGGCGCGCCCGCGAGCTTAGCGAGGCGGGAGATCTTGCGATTGTTGATGTTGGTGAGAATGCCCGAACGGGCCGCCGCCCACGGACGCGTGAGCGGCGCGCTCGGAGGCGTCCGCATGCCGCCCTGCGCTTCGCAGATGGCTTGAAACTTCGCCCAAGCGCGCCCGTCGACGAGCGCAGCGCGCGCCAACGCATACCCTTGTCCGTCAGGCGCCGTTCCTGAAAGCTCAAGCACCGCGCCCGCGATCGCGAGCGCCCGCTCGCGCAAATCAGGTGGCGCATCCGCGGCGCCGACAAGCACGGCGACCACGTCCTTGGCTTCGAGCGCCGGCCCGATGCCGCGACCAACAGGCTGCGCGCCATCGCTCAATACAAAGCGTGTCTTAAGACCGAACGCCTCGGCGACGGCCGTCATGTGCGCGCTCAGATCGCGCGCCGCCTCCTGCGTGCGGATCTTCGCGGTGAGCCCCACAGGTAGATCGAGCACGACGTGACTGGCGCCTGCGGCGATCTTTTTGGACAGGACCGAAGCGATGAGCTGACCTTCGGTGTCGATATCAAGCGCGCGCTCGATGCGGATCAGCACGTCATCGGCTGGCGAGAGGCGCACGGCGCCGCCCCAGGCGATGCAGCCGCCTTCGGCCTCGACGACGCGGCGCATAGCGGCGATATCAAGATCGACGGGCGCCAACGTCTCCATTGTGTCGGCCGTGCCCGACGGCGAGGTGATCGCGCGCGAAGAGGTCTTGGGCATGATGAGCCCTAAGCTCGCCACGATAGCGACCACGATTGGTGTGGTGCGATTGCCAGGAAGGCCGCCCACGCAATGTTTGTCGACCACCATCGCCGAAGGCCAGGAGAGGCGCTCGCCGACTTCGACCATGGCGCGCGTGAGCGAGGTGATTTCATCGACATCGAGCGGAAAGGCCGAGCACGCGGCGATGAACGTGGCGAGATGAATATCGACGTAGCGTCCAGCGGCGATATCGCCGACGATGGCGCGGAAGGCGCGCTGATCGAGGCGGCCGCCATACATGCGCCGTCGCACGTCAGCAAGTGAGTCAAGCGGCGGCGCATGACTGACGGCGATGTGTTCGCCGTCGGCCGCGGCCAGGCGCTTCCAGGCGGCCTCCGACAATCCGGCTTCGTCGAGGCCCAGCCAGTCGTTCTCGACTTGATAGAGCGTTGCGATCACCTGCCGGTCGCCGGCGCTCAAGAGCACGCGAGCGCGTGCGGAAAGTCCTTCGGATTTGCAGACGTGGCAATCGGTGCGCATCAACACGATCGCGTCGTCTTGTGAGAGAAGCTTGAGACGCTTGGCCTTAAGGTGCGAAGCGTGTTCGCCCTCCCTGGTCGTTGGCGCAGCGCTCATGCGAGTTCGTACCTGCGCTGATCATCGACAACCGCCGCATCCCAGCCGAGTTCGCGCGCGATACGCACGCGCAGCGCATCGGAAGCCGCCGGCTCGCCGTGCACTATGAAGGTGCGGCGCGGCGGCTTTTCAAAGCCGCGGAGCCAGCGGATGATCTCGCCGGCGTCGGCATGGGCGGAGAGTTCAGGCAGATTGGCGATCTCGGCCCGGATTGAAACCCATTGGCCAAACATCTTGAGTTCGGTTTCACCAGCAAGCAGACGGGCGCCTCGCGTGCCGACGGCCTGATAGCCGGCAAACAGGATCGTGTTCTTGGCCTCGGGCCCGAACGCTTTGATGTGGTGCACGACGCGCCCGCCGGTCGCCATGCCGCTGCCGGCAATGACAATCTTAGGCATCGGATTTGACACAATGGCCTTGGAGTCTTCGACATCGCGCACATAGGTGGCGATGGCGCAGGATTGTTCGCACGTCTCGGCTGAAAAGCGGTGGTCGTCCAAATGACGGCAGAGGAGTTCGGTTGCGTTGATCGCCATCGGACTGTCGAGAAAAATCGGCACCGAGCTGATGCGACCGGCGCGCTTCAGCATCCACAGATGATAGAGCAGGACCTGAGTACGCCCGACCGCGAAGGCGGGAATGACGACCGTCCCGCCGCGGCGCACCGTCCGCTCCACCACCGCGCCCAAGGCTTCCATCGGATCGTTTTTGGGATGGATGCGATCGCCATAGGTCGATTCAACGACCACATAATCGGCCGCGTTCACCGGCGCGGGATCAGGCATGAAGACGTCATCGTAGCGTCCTAGATCGCCAGAAAATACGATGCTGCGCCCTTGCCAATTGAATTCGACCGTGGCCGCACCGAGGATATGGCCGGCACGGCGAAGTTGCATTTTGGCGCCGCCTTCAACGCTTGTTTCCGTCTCGAAGGCGATCGGCTTCAATTGCTTCAGCGCGCGCTCGGCGTCGCGCACATTGTAGAGCGGAAGCGCGGGCTTATGCTTTGTGTGGCCTCTACGATTTGCGTATTCGGCGTCGTTCTCGGCTATTCTGGCGCTATCCTTCAACAGGATGTCGCAGAGATCGGCCGTCGCGGAGGAACAATGGACGGGGCCGGCAAAGCCATCGCGCACGAGCTTGGGGAGATAGCCGCTGTGGTCCAAGTGCGCATGCGTCAGCACCACCGCGTCGATCGACTCCGGCGGGACCGCGAGCGGCGCCCAATTGCGCTCGCGCAGGACCTTGAGCCCCTGGAACATGCCGCAATCCACCAGGATGCGCCGGCCGTCCGCCTCCAAGAGGTGCTTTGAACCGGTGACCGTTCCCGCAGCGCCGAGGCTCGTTAAAGTCAAAGTCATATCGTTGGCTTCTTTCTACTGAGGTGCAACGCGCAGAACATTGGGGTCGCCGCGTCCGTCGAGTGCGGTCAGTTCGACCTCGGACAAAAACTCCTCGCGACCACAGCCGAGGATGCGAGCTGCGGCCTCAAGCGCATGCGCCCAGGTCGAGTGGTTGGCGAACAGCATGCCGAATACGTCGAGCGTGCCGCCCCGATTGATGAAGCCAAGCGCGCTGGTGCGTGAAGGTCCGGCGTCGAGCGGGCGCAAGGCCCCAAGCATGGGCTCTGGGCGAGTATGGGTGAGAAAAACGCGCGGCGTCTCCTCCGGGAAGAAATGTCTGCGCTGCACCTCGCTCGCGGCATAGGCCGTTTCGATCTCGTCGCGCCCGGCGCGGAAGCGGCCAGGCTCCAAAAGCGCGGTGACGCACGCCGAACGGCCACGCGCCATCAAGCGTTCGCTCGCACGTAGAGCTTCCGCTGTTTGATAGGCGCCAATCGCGACGAATTGGAGGTCAGCCTCTCTAGGGTCGCCGAGGAGAAGTGCTGCGCCATCAGCCACGGCTTGTTGGGCGCGCGCCCCGCTGAGCAATCGAGCCACAGCGCGCTTGGGCGTCACGAGGCACGCGATTTGACCATGCGAGGCGTAGACGCTGCGAAGCGAGGCCGCCGCGGAATTGGCGTCGATCGGAAACAGCACGCGCGCGGTGTCCGCCATTTCGCACAGAAGCGCCTCGGGCAAGGTCGGATCCTGGTGCGATTGTTCGTTCTTGGCATTTTCCCAGGTGTGCGACGTGGCGATGAGCGCCACCGACAGCCAGCGCGGCGGCGCGCCGATCTCACGTTGACGGCGGGCAAAGATGATGTCTTGGCGCAGCGCCCCCAGCATTTTCATGGCGAAGGCTTCGTAGCTCACGGCGAGATTGAGCCCGCCTTTATTGCCGAGCGCCGCGCCAATGACTGCTTCCTCATTGAGCGCGGTAATGACGGCGCCGTCCACCGCTTCCGGTGCGCCCGGCTCGGGCGCATTCACGCGGTGGCGCAACAAATCGAGCGTTGCGCCCATGTGATTGCTTTTCAACTCGTCAGGATTGCCGACACGCACGCGTAGATCCGGATTGGCTTTGACGATCTCAACGAAAAGTGCATCGAGCGCCTCCATGGCGCAACTTGCGCCCCCTTCGGGCGCCCAAGCCGGCTCAGGCAAAACCGGCGATGGGATAGACCTCGCTGTCAGCGGATGGCGGCTTTCGCGCGGCCGCTCTTGCGCATCGTGGACAGTAAACGCCTGCGCCGCCGCGTCGAGTTCAGCTTTCGGCACAAAGAGAGCGCGCGCGCCCTCATTAAATTGCCGCCGCGCCTCGGCGTCGGCGCGAGGATTTCCGGCAAGCGGCAGGTTGTGCGCGCGATTTGTGCCCGCCCCCGGAAAGCCATAGCCCTTGACGCAGCGCGCGATCACATAGGGAAGCCGCGCTGGATAGGTCCGTTCCGACATAGATGTGAAATGCATGAGCGCGGATTCGGCTTCGATGATGGCCGAGGCGTAGGCAAGCGGATCGTGACCGTCGATGATGATGGGATCAAAACCGCTTAGCCGCAGATGCTGAGCGAGCCACTCAGCGCCTCCCTCCTGGCCGATTTCGGTGCGCTGCTCGATGCGCCTGCCATTGAGGATCATGACGGGCACGACAAAGCCGCTGTCTTCGGCGCGCCACCAGCGCGGCGACCAGTCGGAGCCACGCTGTTCTTCGAACGCTCCATCGCTCAAGAACGCAACCAAGCGCTCGCCCGGCAAAGGCATATGAACGTATTGGGTTTCGGCAAAACCCAGATAGCCGCCTTCGGAGACGCCGCCTGCGGTGTGCGGATTGACGTGACTGCCGAGCGGTGCCGCTGGGCGCCCTTCTGGCGTCAACGCATAAGAATAAAAGTCGGCCGCGAGCCGCGAGAGACCAGCTTCGCTGCGCCCGTAGCGCCCGTGTTGGGCGGGAGATACATCCTCCAAGAGCGCGTTGACCGCTTCGATCGCGGCCACGCAATGGCCCTGCCCCAACACCCAGGCGCGCGTCTGCCCGGTGAGCGCGTTGGCAAGATGATAGCCGACAAAGGCGATGGCTGCGTTGAGCGAACCGCCCATATGGCCTTCGGGCGCTGCCTTAAAAGCGTCCGCGGCCAAGTCTGCGCCGCTGAGATCGACGCGCGTGGCGTAACTCATGTGCGCTACGGTCCACAACGCGGCGCTGGCGAGGCGGTCAGCGGCCGCGCACAAGGCAAGCGCCCCGTCGCGATCAGCCAGCGCCCCGTCCATCCAGTGGCGCGCGACAAGGTTTTCGATTTTCGCGACGGTCTCGGGCCGGTGGCGGATGACGCCATACCCCTCCCGCCATGCGTCGCTAGCTGGTGCTGACACGACAATGATCCGCTTGGGGCCGGCGCGCGCCCTTCTTCTCGCCATCAACCAATACGCACGCCAGCGTCCGCGCCCTGACACATGGGTGTGCGTCCAAATTAGCTCATCGTCGCCAGCGCGGCGCGGGTCTCACGTGCGATGACGGCTTCTTCGTCGGCGGCGCGCGCCTCGATGATGACTTGCGCGCCGTCGCGCGAAATCACCCCCGCGCCCGCCTCGTTGCGCGCCCGATCGAGGTCCACGCCCATAAAACTCAGGCCCTCGCATATCGCCGCGCGCACGCGCGGCGCGTTCTCGCCAATGCCGCCGGTAAACACCACCCGGTCGACGCCGCCCAGAACGCCCGCAAGACCCGCAAGCCAACGCCGACCTGTCTGGCAGAAGAGTTCCACCGCTTCCGCGGCGCGGGGGTCTGGCGAAACCAACAATTCGGCCATATCTGCGCTCACGCCCGAAAGGCCGAGCAATCCTGATCGGCGATTGAGAAGATCCTCGACGTCCTCAAGAGAGCGGCCGGCGCGCAGCAGGTGCAGCACAGCGCCAGGATCGATGTCTCCGCTTCGCGTCGCCATCGGCAAGCCCGAAACGGTTGAGAATCCCATCGATGTCTCGATGCTGCGCCCGCCCTTGATAGCGGTCATTGAGGCCCCGGCGCCCAAGTGCGCGACCACGATGCGCTCGCGGCCGGTATCGACGCCCTCGCTCTGCAACGCTGTCAGGATCGAAACAACCGACAGCCCATGAAAACCGAACCTGCGGACGCCCGCGGCGAAGAACTCACGCGGCAGCGCCATCATCGCCGCCGCCCTGGGCAGACTGGCGTGGAAGGCGGTGTCGAAGCAGGCGACATGCGGGCGGTCGGGCCAGCGCGCCCGGGCCGCGGCGACGCCCGCAAGGTTGGCGCCTTGGTGCAACGGCGCCATGGCGGCGAAATCCAAAAGCCTTGCCTCGACTCCGCCCCCAAGCAGAGTGGGCGCCACAAAGTCGACGCCGCCGTGGACCACACGGTGGCCAATGGCGTTAGGCTCGATCGGCGGCAAGGCGTTGAAAAGCGCCTCAAGCGCCTCGCCATGATCGCCGGCGCGCGATGGTTCAATCGTTTTCATTTTGCCCGCGCGCCCGATTGTGAGTTGCGGGTCCTCGCGCCCAATGCCGCTCAAATGCGCACGCCATATGACATCGGGCGCAAAACACGCAACGCGGACGCTCGAAGAGCCACAATTGACCGTTAGTATCGGCATCACCGTTAGGTCGCCTCACTCAACGAACGCGGTCATACAACGACGCAACGAACGCTTTGCGCCCCGGAGCGCAATCGCGCCGGCCGTACCGCGATCGCCGAAGGCGAGCCCTTTCGATATAACGCAAATCCAGCAAGCTCTCCCGTTCACATCTCCGCTCTATTTGGCTGCGTTGTTGAGCGGCGCTATCTCCCGCGACCGTTGTTGGTTCAGAGGTAAAACCATCAACCCCGCTCTGCCCGCGCAGGATTCTAGATTGCATCGATAGCTTGACGAAGCAACGTTTGCACTGTCGCCGCCACTTCCGCCAATGTCGGATTTTGCACGGCTTGCATCGACTTAACCGGATCCACCGCCGCCACCTCCACCGATCCTGCCGATGCTTGGCGGACAATAACGTTGCAAGGCAACATGACGCCGATTTTGTCTTCCACTTGCAGTGCACGGCTCGCATGATGCGGATTGCAGGCGCCCAGGATAACGTACGGTGCAAGGTTCGCACCGACCTTTGCTTTCAGCGTCTGCGCGACATCAATTTCCGAGAGTATCCCAAATCCTCGTTCCGCGAGCGCGGCCTTCGCACGGGCGACAACATCAGCAAAAGGCGCGTTTACGATCCTGGCAAAATAATAACTCATTTGCGTCGCCTCGTCTCGTTCGGGGGCCGCGTGTTGCAGTCCTGTGCTTGCTTATTTGGAACGCGCCAACGGCATTTCCAGCTATAGCGGAGGCGCTTCAGCGCGGTGGGCCGAAGGGCTTCGGGCCGCCGTCAGAAGCGTTCCATCTCGGCGGAAAGCAATTCGCGCGCGCGATGCACGCGATATTCAAGCGACTTCACTGAGCAGCCGAGCGTTGCGCTAGCGGCCGCTTGCGATAGACCGTCGACGGCTGTGAGCATCAGCGCCTCGCGCAGATGTTCGGGCAGGGCCGCCAGCGCCTGGCGCAGTATGCGCACTTCTTCGCGGCTTATCGTTTCCGCCTCGGGCGAGGGCGCGTCGTCGGCGACGCGCAGGTCCTCACCTTCGGGACACTGTCCCCAGAAACCTCGGCGGGTCGCGGCGCGGCGCGCCGCGTCCCGGCATTTGTTCAATGCGATCGCGTGGAGCCAGGTCTTGAACGAACGGTCTGGATCGAAACTCGCCATTGCGCCCCAGGCCGCGACGAAGGCTTCTTGAACGATATCGCTCGCCGCGTCGGCGTCAGCGAACCGCCGGCGCACAAAGCGAAAGAGATCGTCCTTATGGGCGCTCATGAGCGCGCTGAACGCGGTCCGATCGCCTCGCTGGGCCCGCGCAATCAAATCATCGAAACCGCCGATGAACGCGACGCGGCGCGACGGGGAACGGACCTGCCCCGGCAGCGCTGAAGGCTGAGCCGCAATGGGTTTCATGATCGCCTCGCTGGCCGAGAAGAACGCGGCCCCATGACAAGGTCGCGCCTAACTTGCATCCGTGCTTTGCTTTGGATCAAGTCCCTGCATTTGCGCCTTGGGCGTCTCGTCCTTGCTTCGGCGGAGCCCGATGGGCTAGCTCTACCCAGGGCGCGCGCCGCCGCGCGCGTATAGAAGAGTGTGATCGCCCGGAGGCTTCCCTGACCGACCTTGATCGCCAACTCGCCGCTTTGGGCCGGGTGGACATCGACACAGCATTGGACGGGCTGGAGAGCGACGTCTGGGCCCGAATTGATGCGCGCGCGCGGTCCCGCGCGAGCGCCAGCGCCAGCAGCGCTGTCGCGGGCGTTTGCGCCTTTGTCTTTTTGGTCAGCTCGGCCATTGGCGTATCGACCGCCGCAGCATCGGCTACGGCGGCGCTTGGACCGTTTGCGCTCGATCAGCCCTATGCGCCCGCCACCGCAATCGCCCGGTAAGTCATGTTGAAGGCTTGGAAGCTGCTTGTTCTCGCCGCCATCGTCGGGTTCGGCGCAGGATTGGGAGGCGTGTTCGTCGGCGCAAGCCTCACGCGGGCCGATCCTCATCGAGACACTCTCGACGCAGCGGTTCATCGCGAACTTGATCTGACGCCCGAACAGGACCGAAGGTTGGAGGCGATTGAAGCTGGTTACGCCGCGCGCAAGGCAACGCTTGACGCAGAGCTGCGCGCGGCCGCGCGCGACATAGCCGCGGCCGTCGCCGAAGACCACGCCCAGAGCGAACGCCTCAGCCAGGCGATTGATCGGTTTCACAATGCCATGGGCCAGACGCAAAGGGACGCCATCGCGCACGTCTTCGAAATGCGCGCCGTCCTCGATCCCGATCAACAGACGCGGTTCGACATGATCGTGCGCGAAGAATTGCTCCGCGGCGTCGAAGAAGAATAAACGGAGGCCACAGCTGTCGCGAGGCGAACGGAACCAAAGCTGGCGACCGGTGCGTATGGGCTTTGGCGCAGCGGCTGCGGAAGGATGGCCCGCACCCGTGCTTTCGTAAGACTGCAGCGTCACCGGAAAGCCTGGTTCATTCTTGAAGCGCCCTTTGAGAGAAAGGACGCTGCCAAGCCGCAATTATTACAGGCAGCCCCTCTGCGACCGATTGCGCGCCCCGCCCGCCGATTTTTCGCCGACCCGAGAGGAGCCAATCACGACGCCGTTTGGCGCTTGCTCATCCGTGTTCCGCACGCACGGGGTTGGGCGGCGGACATTCGCAATCGCCAAAGCCGTGGATGACGCACACGGCGCAGAGTCGCAGCACCAGAGCGCGTAGCCGCGCCCTCGCGCGGTGTAAGCGGACGGTCAGCGCGTTGAGGGTGAGGCCCAAGTTCGCGGCGACACTCGCTCGATCCCGGTCCTCGATATCGATGGCTTTAATGAGCGCCGCGTCGTTTTCCGGAAGGGCGTCCAGGAGCACCAGCAAACATGCGCACGCAGCGCGGTCCGCCTCCGTTTCGGCTGCGAGAGAGCCCAGGCCTTCGGCCGGCGCCTCGCGGGCCCGTTGTCGGGCGAGGCTGCGATAGTGATCGGCGATGGCCGTCGCCAGCACCCGGGACAACCAGGTACGGGCCGCGCCGCCCTCCTTCAGATCGCCGGCGCGCTCCAAGGCGCGGGTGCAAAAAGCCTGCAGCACGTCGTCGGCGTGACTTGCATCGCCGAGCCTGGAGCGGAGGTGCGCGCGGATTGTCTCAAGGCCTGCTTCAAGTGCGCGCCGCACCTCCGTTTCTGGCATTTCGTTTGGGTCACGAGCCATGGGGCAGATCGCTTCTTCCGGAGAGAACTCTTGCGGCTAACCAGGCGGAAGCCAAGCCCCACCCGCAACGGGCCTCAGACCCGTAACGAGCCCAGACGCAGAGAGTTTGCAATCACCGAAACCGACGATAACGCCATCGCCATGGCCGCAATCATCGGCGAAAGCAGCGCCCCTGTTAGGGGATAGAGAACGCCTGCGGCGATCGGAATGCCAGCGACGTTGTAGGCGAACGCGAAGAATAGATTTTGACGGATGTTGCGCATCACCGCTCGCGAGATGAAGCGCGCGCGGACAATGCCGCCAAGATCGCCGCGCAGCAGTGTCACGCCCGCGCTCTCGATCGCCACATCAGTGCCACCGCCCATGGCGATGCCAACATCGGCCGCCGCAAGAGCCGGCGCATCGTTGACGCCGTCGCCCGCCATCGCCACAACGCGCCCTTCCCGCTTCAGCCGCTCGACAATTTGCGACTTGTCCTCCGGCAGCACTTCGGCCTCGATCTCATCGATGCCAAGGCTGCGCGCCACCGCCTCGGCCGTAGTGCGATTGTCGCCGGTCAGCATGACAAGCCGCATGCCTTGCATGCGTAAGGCTTCAAGCGCCGCCGGCGTCGTCGCTTTCACCGGATCGGCGATCGCAAATAGGCCAGCAAGCTTAGTGTCGATCGCAACATAGATCGCGGTCGCGCCGTTGCGCCGCGCCGCGTCCGCTTCGCTCTTCAAACCCGAGGCGTCGATGCCCTGTTCGTCTAGAAAGCGTTCGGCGCCGATCACGACACTGCGCCCCTCGACGACGCCGAGGACGCCCTTGCCGGTGGGCGAATCGAATTCTGTTGGCTCGACAAGCCCAACGCCGCGCGCCTGAGCTGCGGTGACGATAGCCAAGCCGAGGGGATGTTCGCTGCGGTTCTCAAGGCTTGCTGCAAGGCGCAGCATTTCGTCGAGATCGCCGCCCACAGCTGTGTGGATCGCTGTCACAGCCGGCTTGCCTTCAGTCAGCGTGCCGGTCTTGTCGAGCACAAGCGTATCAACCTTTTCGAACCGCTCCAACGCTTCGGCGTTCTTGATGAGGACGCCCGCGCGCGCCCCGCGCCCTACGCCCTGCATGATCGACATGGGCGTTGCGAGCCCCAGCGCACACGGACAGGCAATGATCAACACCGAAACCGCAGCGATCAGACCGTATGACAACGCCGGCGATGGACCGACAGCCCACCACACCAAAAAGGCGATCACGGCGACGCCAATAACCGCCGGCACAAACCAGCCCGAAACTTTGTCCGCTAGCCGCTGAATTGGGGCACGCGACCGTTGGGCCTCGGCCACCATCTGGACGATGCGTGAGAGCATTGTGTCAGCGCCGACGCGATCGGCTTCGATCACCAATGCGCCGGTTTGATTGAGAGTCCCGCCGATCACGCGCTCGCCGCCCTCCCGCGTCACCGGCATGGATTCGCCCGTTACCATGGATTCATCGATGGAGGAGCGGCCGTTGAGCACGATGGCGTCGACGGGGATTTTTTCACCCGGACGCACGCGCAGGCGGTCGCCCACGACAATCTGATCGAGCGGAACTTCTTCTTCGGCGCCGTCGCTCAGACGACGCGCCGTTTTGGGCGCAAGATCGAGCAGTGCACGAATGGCCCCGCCGGTGCGTTCGCGCGCTTGCAGCTCAAGCACCTGACCCAACAGAACAAGCACAGTGATGACCGCGGCCGCCTCGAAGTAGACAGCAACGAGGCCGTGCGCGTCGCGGAACCCCGCCGGAAAAAGCGAGGGCGCTAACAATGCGACGACGCTGTAGGACCACGCCACGCCGGTCCCGAGCGCGATCAAAGTGAACATGTTGAGATTGCGCGTCTTGAGCGAGGCCCAACCGCGCTCGAAGAACGGCCAGCCGCCCCACAGCACGACAGGGCTCGCCAGCGCGAACTGCAGCCAACCATTCCAAGCTGGCGGCACGAAACCATCGATACCAAGGAAGTGGCGGCCCATTTCGAGCGCCAACACCGGCAATGCGAGCGCGGCGCCGATCCAGAAGCGGCGCGTCATGTCGATCAGTTCCGGATTGGGTCCCGCGTCCACGCTGGGCATCATCGGCTCAAGCGCCATGCCGCAGATTGGGCATGAGCCTGGACCGGCGCGCACGATTTCAGGATGCATCGGGCACGTCCATTGCGCGCCCGCGGGAACGGTCGATGGATCGACGGGCGCTCCGCCGTGCAAAGCGTGGCCGTGCGGGCCATGCGTGTACTTGCCAGGATCCGCTGCGAACTTCGCCTTGCAGCCCGCGCTGCAGAACAGCACGTCGGCGCCATCGTGCCTGAGGCGGTGGGGCGTATCAGCTTTGACAGTCATGCCGCAGACCGGATCGATCAATGCCGTCTCCGCCGTCGGCGCTTCGTCAAGATCGTGGTGATCATGATGCGCGCAACAGCCCGGCGCGGCCGCAGCGTTCACATATTTCGCCGGCTCGGCGCCGAACTTCTTCTCGCAGCCGGTGCTGCAGAACAGCACCTCCTTGCCCTCATGCACGAGACGATGCGGGGTGTCTGGGCCAACCTGCATGCCGCAGACGGGATCGCGCGGACCGGCGACGCCGGCGTGACCGCTATGGGGATGGGTTTGATCGTTCATAGATACACAACGCAGCTGACTGCGCCTCTGGTTTCACTTGAATGCGAACCTGCACCTTCCCACAATAGGAAGGTCAACCGGAAAATTTGCGAGCAAAAGCAACGTGAATATCAGCCTGGCGGCCGAAAGGTCGGGCGTCTCCACCAAAATGATCCGCTATTATGAGAGCATCGGGTTGGTGGCGGCGGCTGACCGACGCGCCAACAATTACCGCGATTATGGCGACCAAGAGGTCGCCATGCTGATATTTGTTCGCCGCACCAGAGATCTCGGCTTCTCGCTGGAGGAAGTCCGCGCGCTCTTGGCTCTTTGGCGAGACCGGCGTCGTTCGTCGCGGGAAGTGCGCAAGTTGGCCGAAGCGCATCTCGCCAATCTCGACGCGCGCATGGCAGAGATGCGCGCGGTGACGCGCGCGCTGAAAAAGCTGGTTCACGCGTGTCATGGCGACGACCGTCCCGATTGCCCGATCATCGATGATTTGTCGATGCCGGCAAAGCAAGCAGGCAAAGCCAAGGCCGTCCAAGCTCGGGCAAGAAAATGACACGCGGCTCATCCCGCGCGTGGGCGTCAATAGTCGGTTCAGTTTGACGCCGGATAACTGGCGAACACGCGCCGCTCCGAGCCGAATGCGATGACGTCGAAAGCGTCGCGCGCGCCGGACGGCGTCTCCATCCCCGGCGAACCTGCCGGCATGCCGGCAACCGCGAGTCCGATCACGCCCGCGGGACGCTCTTCGAACAAGCGGCGAATGTCGACCGCGGGGACATGGCCCTCGATGACAAAGCCATCAATAGTGGCGGTGTGGCAAGAAGCCAGGTCATCGGGCACTTGCAAGCGCCGCTTTAGGGCGGGCATGTCGGCTTCATTGATCATGATGGTTTGAAACCCGTTCGCCGCCATCTGTTCGGTCCATAGGGCGCAACAGCCGCATCCAGCGTCGCGTCTGACCTCAAGTTGCCTCGCCTCCGCTCCGCGCGCACATGCGACGACCGCGCTACCCACTGCAAGCGCGACGCCGCTGAGAAGAAGTATCCGCCGGTTCAAAATCCGCACCCCTTGATCAGCGTCTTTGTGCCATGCACATCAGCGTCCATCCAAAGCCCGATGAGGTCAAAACCTTTTCCATCGCTCGACCGACCATTCTGCGCCAAACCCGCTTCATCTTGCGGCCAGCCAGCAATCGCATTGGACCGCGATTGGCGACTGGCGTGATCGCTCTAACTTCGCGCACTTGGAAATGCGGCGATAACAGACTGACAAGTTCGTTTCTGTCGAACCATTTCCGCAGCTGTCCGGGCTCCGGGGCTGGCACCGTGTTGTAGCGCTCCAATATGGGTCGATTTTGCGTGGCCAATATCAACAGGCCGCCCGGACGTAAAAGCGACGCCAACTTCGCCACGAACGCCTGCTGATCGGCGACATGCGAAAGCACCTCCAGGCTAACAACGACATCAAATCGCTCGCGTCCGAAATCCAACGTCATGAAATCGCCCGCGACGAACTCAACATTCGGTATTCTTTCGCGCGCTCGCCCGAGCACCGCTTCCGAGAGATCGGTAGCGGTGACGCGGCCGAAGGGCTTCAGATGCGGAGATAGCCAGCCGCTGCCGCAGCCAACGTCAATGAGATCAAGGTTGGTGCGGCCGAGCGCAGATAGCCACGAGAGAACGACCGATCTCTGATCTTGCGAAACCTCTGCGATCTTGCTTTCCCGATTGGCCTCATTCCAGCGATTCCAGAATGACGCCTGCAACGCAATCGGTTGATTCAAGGCCCTGCTCCTTGCCCCGCAGGCACTAAGCCCCTGGCCTTGAGTACGCAGCGCCGTGTCAAACCCCGCACGGGCGGCAAGTTTGAGTGTTTTAGGGTGATCGTGCGTATCTCAGTCGGAACCGATGAGTTGGAACATGACCCTAGATATTGACCGTATGCTCGCCGCCCTGCGCGACCGCCCGAGCGCTTCGGCTCTCGGTGAGCTAGAACCCCGTGTATGGGGTCGCCTCGAAGCCGAAAGCAGAGCTACGCGGGCCAGCGCTCCGCTGCGCTGGCAGGCGGGCGTGGCGGCGCTGATGCTGACCTTCGGCGTGTTCGCGGGAGGGGCGGCCGCGGCGCGCAACAGCGATTATTCGCCGTTCGCCGTGCGCTCGGCGTACGCGCCATCAACACTTCTGGAGGGCGACCGTTGAAGCTCACCGTGCGCGGGCTTTTGGTCACTGCCTTTATCGCATTTGCCGCCGGCTTTGGCGGCGTCTTGCTAGGCACGCTTGTGTTTGCAGCCGACACCAGCCCTCCTTCGATGCACGATGTCGTGCATCATCGCCTCCGCCTCAGTCCCGAGCAACTAGCCAGGATCGAAGATCTTGAAGCGCGCTTTGCGGCTCGCAAGCAATCTCTCGAACTGGAAATGCGCGCCGCCAACGCCGAACTCGCCGCCGCCATTCGCGAGGAACACGGCTATGGTCCGCGGGTGACCGCAGCCGTCGAGCACTTTCACGGCGCCATGGGCAGGCTGCAAACAGAAACCATCTCCCACATGTTTGCGATGCGTGACGTGCTGAGCGACGAGCAGAAGGCCATCTTCGATGACACCATCGTCGAGGCGTTGACCACCGCGCCGCAATGACGGGCGGCCTGCCCGAAGACGACGACGGCGCGCTGGCCGCGCGGGCGCGCGCGGGCGACGAGCAAGCTTTCGGCGCCCTGATGCGCCGGCACAAGGAGCGCGTCTATCGTTTCGTCCGCGCTTATGTCGCGGACGCCGAGGAGGCGTACGATTTGACTCAAGAAACCTTCGCGGCCGCCTGGAACGGGCTTAGCCGTTACGATCCCAACCGGCCGCTCGCCGCCTGGCTGAAGCGCATCGCGCTCAACAAATGCCGCGACTGGTCGAGGCGCCGTGCGGTCAGGCGGTTTTTTTTCGCCGCTGAAAGCATCGACGCCTTGGCTGAGGCGCCGACCGCAGCTGATGCGAGCGAGGAACGGCTCGAAGTCAATCTTCGTCGGCTTGATCTAGCGATCGCGGCGCTTCCGCTCGGTTTGAAAGAGCCGCTGCTGCTGACCGCGATCGACGGCATGAGTCACCAAGACGCCGCTAAGGTCCTAAACCTCACGGCTAAGGCAATCGAATCCCGGGTCTACCGCGCCAAGGCCGCGCTCGCACGCGCGCTTGCCAATGACTGACCCCGCTCAAACGTGGCGCGGCGCTGCGCGCATCGGGGCTGGTTGGGCCGTGTTCGAGGGCGCTGCTGGCGACAACTCACTGCACAGCCATCACGCAATCCAGGCATTCGCTGGTCCCAATGCCGCGCTCTTCAATGCACGCGGTGAACGTGTTCAGGGCGCGGGCATCATCGTGCCTGCGGACGCATCGCATCGGGCAGTTGCCGACTTCAGCTGCGCGTTTCTCTATATCGATCCCGACGCCCAAGCAGGCCGTCAGATCGCCGTCGCGCTCGGCGTGGGCGTGCGCGTTCTAAGCGCGGCTAAGGCCCAGGAATTGTCCGCCATCGTCGCGGCAACGCTTTCGGGTCAAACAGTCGATCCCGTCGCCGAATTCGCTGACCTTATCGGCGCGCAACATGCGCCCGCTTGCCCGATTGGGCGCATCCAGGACGCGCTCGCGGCATTTGAGCAAGCTAACCGAAACCTCTCTTCCGAAAGCCTCGCTCGCCACCTTGAGCTATCGCGATCGCGCCTCAGCCACCTCTTCGCCGAAGAGATCGGTATTCCGCTGCGGACCTTCCTGCTTTGGTCAAAACTGCGCCGCGCCTTCGCCGGCGTCACCGAGGGCCTCAGCCTGACGCAAGCCGCGCACGCGGGGGGGTTCGCCGATTCCGCGCATTTTTCGCGTACGTGCGTGCGCATGTTTGGCGCGAACCCGATTTCAATTACCAACGCCACTGCTTTCGACGAAGCGTAGCTGTTTCGTTCAAGCGCGCTCTTTCCAGGCACGCCATCAAGGCACGATTTGGAGACACTCGATGCGCGTTCTCATTCGCTTTTTCGCCTACCCCAGCATTATGGCCGCCGTATTCTTCATCACGCTCGCCGCCGCCCCCTCGCTGGAGGCTCCGTTTGTGCTGCCCGGCTTAACGCTTGCTGGCGTGATCTTGGTGGGCGCGCTTGAACGGATATCGCTCTATGAGCCCGATTGGGCCAAGAACCACGATGATCTCACCGCCGACATTCAGTACAACCTGCTTGGTGCGGCGCTTATTCAATCGAGCGTCTACTTCATCTATCCGTTAAGTCTGGAGATAGTCTCCTTGCGCCTTTGGCCGCAGGAAATCCCGCTCTGGGTAAGCGTGCTTGCGACCGGATTGATCATCGACTTCGGTCTCTATTGGATGCATCGCTGGAGTCATCGCGCGAAGCTGCTTTGGCGCTTTCACCAACCGCATCACAGCCCTGAACGGCTTTATTGGCTAAACGGCGAACGACGACACATTATCAGCGCCTTGCTGCTAGCCTCGCCCGGACTCCTGACCGCAGCCCTGCTCGGCCTTCCGCAGATCGCACTGGCGGCGTGGTTCGCGATCCTACCTGTGCACTTGGCGTTTCAGCACGCCAACATCGATTACACGCTTGGCCCTTTTCGCAGGCTGTTAGGCGTCGCCGAGATGCACCGCTGGCACCACAAGCGCGAATATGAAGACGCGCAAGTCAATTTCGGCGAAGTACTCCTGGTCTGGGACTGGATGTTCGGCACATTGCACGAAACGCCCGAGCGCATCGGCCGCGGCGACTTGGGTTTAAGCGATGCAACCTACCCGAAAGGGTTCCTCGCCCAACATGCCGCGCCCTTCAATCATAAACGCCAATAGCGGAGAAAGAAGTGGCGGCAGTTCGCGCTTCCATCGCCGCATATAGCGTTTGATTCGACTCCAATATTCTCTGTTTCACCTCGGGGAGCCGGTTTCGAACCAACTTTGAATAGCCCTCGACATTGGCCGCAATCACATCAAAGTGGCGGACCAAATCAGCAAAGCTCAAGTCGTCCGCGGGCAGGCAGAATTGACCTAGCCCTAGCTCACTTAACAGGAACTCATGCTTCGGTCCGTAACTTAAGGAGATACACGGCCGAGCCATTTTCAAACCTGCAATCAGCACGTGGTATCGGGAACCGACGACGACATCACAGGCCGCAATGTGAGTCATGACATCATCCAGGGTTTCTGCACTACATCTGCGATCGAGCCCGTCACCCAGCAAATCAGTCAATCGATCGCAAGCGCGCCTATCCGACGGCTCCGCAGGGAGCAACAGTACGCGCCATCCTTTGTGTTCGGCGTGGCGCACGAACTCGGCGAGCATATCGAGATAGGATGCTCCAAGCTGTTCATTGATCCTCCAGCCCCGATAAGACATGACGCCGAGGCCGACCGTGGGCGGATCCTGATCATGTTCTTGGGGTACATCAGGCGTCAGCGCAGCGAAAACGAGGTCACCCGCAACATTACTTTGAGATTCGTCGATGCCTAACTCCTGCATAAAGTCTTTTGAGCCAGCATCGCGATACGACCTGTAGCTCGCGCTTAATGCCGCGCTTTTCAAAAAGAAACGACTGAGGGGGTTCACTATTGGGCCGGCGCCAACGCACCAGAAGGCGACTTTCGCCCCTCTCAGACGCGCCGCCACGCACCAGCGAAATATCTGAGCTGGAAAGCCAAGAGGCCCGGTCCGGTAATCATCCAAAACGCCCGTACCAGGAAACAGAAACCAATCGTAGCGCGACGCAAGCCAGACGGCGCGGCCCCAATTGAACAATCCACTGGGAAGTCTCAGCAACGCGTTGTCCATTAGAGCAGGAAGCCCGCTCGGACGGTGAGCCAATCTGATCGCAGGGATGCCGAAACGCTCAGTAACCTTGGCCGGATCGGTACACACGCAATGAAACTCCGTGCCTGGCCACTGCGTGCGAAGCATATCCAGCGCGGCTGACAGCGATGCATCGTTGCCGAAGTTTCCGCTTCCGAACCCGCCGATAAGCGCGATACGATCAGGCGGCCTTGTTCTTTGGGGAGGCATGCGCATCATCCGATCTCATAAAGCGGGATAATTTGAATAAAGAGCTCAGCCGCGGGACAGAGCGTTGGGGACGTAAACCCTAGGGCCTTGGCGTTCGCCTAGCCCGGCGAGGCCCGCGGAGGGCGCGCTGAAGAATGATAGACGACGATGCGCCATTCACCGTTGCGCCGTTCTAAAACACTGGTGGCGACGCCCCGCCGCGCGATCGGTTCGCGGCCGCCCGCGGGGAAGGTAATCGCATAGGTGTAAACCTCGCTTGCGTAAGCGAAATTGCCGACCACTTCGACGTTGGTTTCGACCGTGCCGAAATCGAAGCTTTCGATTTCTTGCAGTTCGGGTCCAAGGTGATGGGAAAGATAAGTTGCAAAATCGCCTTCGACGCCGCCCTGTTCGAACACTTGGGAATCAGCCCAGAAATAGCGCTCGGCCGCTGCGCCATCGCGGTTTTCGACGGCTTGGCGATATCCAGTGAGCACAGCGCCAACCGCTGCCTCCTCGCCAGCGGGCTGGGCGGCGCCAGCCGTCGCCATTGCCCACACCGCCAACACAAATACGACCTGCTTCAACATAACCGACCTCCCCGCCGCCCAAAGACCACTTACATCTACGCGGCGGTGGGAGATTTCCCGCATCGCGGGGGGTGCGGCGCCTCGATCCCGCGCGGGATCGAGGCGCCAAGTGCGTATGTAAGGTGTTGCAGTCTTTCTCGAATATTGGAGCTAACGGTGCAAAAAGCGCTGGATCGTCGAACTCTTCTGAAAGCCGGCGGGGCTGGCGCGCTGTGGCTTGGCCTTGATGGGCTGTTGCCGGCCTGGGCTCAGACCGGCTCAAATGGCATCCCGCCAACGCTGACCACCCTTTCAGGCGCCGAGATAGCCCTGGCGGTTGGGGAAACACCGTTCACGGTCGGCGGGCGCACCGGTCACGCAATCACCGTCAACGGCGTCTTACCCGCCCCGCTGCTCCGCCTGCGCGAGGGCCAAAACATTCGTTTGGCGGTCACCAACAATCTCAACGAAGACACCTCGATCCACTGGCACGGTTTCTTGCTGCCATTTCAAATGGACGGGGTCCCGGGCGTCAGCTTTCCCGGCATCCGACCACACGAAACCTTTGTCTACGAGTTCCCGGTCCGTCAGGCGGGGACGTTTTGGTACCACAGCCATTCGGGACTGCAGGAAGCGTTGGGGCATTATGGTCCGATCATTATTGATCCCGCCTCGCCCGATCCGGTCGCCTATGACCGCGAGCACGTGCTGGTGCTCTCCGACTGGAGCTTCATGCATCCGCACATGATCCTGGCGCGGTTGAAGCAGAGCCCTGGCTATTTCAACTATCAGCGCACGACTGTTGCGGGACTTCTCTCAGGCGAAGATCGCATGAGCGCGGCCGACCGGCGCATGTGGGCCGAGATGCGGATGGACCCGCGCGATGTGCTCGACGTCAGCGGCTCGACCTACACCTATCTCATCAACGGGCACGGACCGGAAGAAAACTGGACCGGCATTTTCCGCCCTGGCGAGCGCGTGCGGCTGCGCATTATTAACGCCTCGGCGATGTCGATCTTCAACGTGCGCATTCCCGGGCTGCCGATGACGGTGGTGCAGGCCGACGGCGAAAACGTGCGCCCGGTCGAGGTTGATGAATTCCAGATCTCGGTCGCTGAAACCTACGACGTCATCGTCACGCCGCGCGACGACCGCGCCTACACGATCGTCTCTGAAGCCATCGACCGCTCTGGCTTGGGCCGCGCAACGCTCGCGCCGCGGCCGGGGATGAGCGCTGATGTGCCGCCCCTGCGCGAGGTCCCCAATCTCACCATGCGCGACATGGGCATGGATATGGGCGGCGCCGGCATGGGTGGGATGAACCACGACATGTCAGGCATGGCTGGCATGGACCATTCAGGCATGGACATGGGCGGGATGGCTAGCATGGACCATGGCGCCGCTGGCGGTCACGGCGACATGAATATGCGCGATCCCGAAAACGCGCCGCCTGATATGGCGGTCGGCGTCGGCGTGCAGACCATTTCGCCGGCGCCAGCGAACCGCATGGGCGAGCGCCCGGCCGGGCTCGAAAACGTCGATCACCGCGTGCTTGTCTATACCGATCTCATCTCGCTCGCGCCCAACCGCGATCGGCGCGCGCCGTCGCGCGAAATGGAGATTCATCTCACCGGAAATATGGAACGCTTCATGTGGGGCTTCGATGGGCGGCGGTTTAGCGAATTGGTTGAGCCGATACGTTTCGAGCGCAATGAGCGCGTGCGCGTTACGCTCGTCAACGACACGATGATGTCACACCCCATTCACTTGCATGGCCACTTCTTCGAACTGGTCAACGGCCACGACGGACATCAGCCGCTGAAGCACACCGTCAATGTGGCGCCCGGCGGCAAGGTGACATTCGATCTGACGGCCGACAATCCAGGCGATTGGGCGTTTCATTGCCACATGCTGCTGCACATGCATGCGGGCATGTTCAACGTGGTGACGGTCCGTCCGCTCGACGGAGACCTGTCATGAGATTTTTCGCCGCCACCCTAGCTCCGCTCGTCTTGTCGTTTGCAAGTCCCGCGCTTGCGCAATCGACGGATCATTCCGCACATCAAGAAGCGCCACCGCAAGCTGCAGAACAAGCCGAGACGCCGGCGGATCCCCATGCGGGTCATGGTACAACGGTTCCGCCGGCCGCGGCCGCACCCGATCCGCATGCCGGCCACGACATGACCATGCCGCAGGCGACAACGCCTGGCTCAAATGCTGGTCGCGAGATGCCCGGCATGACCGTGCCTCCGGCGTCCGCGCCAGACCCCCAGGCCGGCCACGACATGTCGACGATGGCAGCACCGCAAACGACGCCGGATCCACATGCAGGCCACGATATGCCAGGCATGCAAATGAGCTGGCCCGAAAGCGCCCCCGAGGGCGCCGCCATGCCGAATATTGAGACGAGCGCGGACAATGACGGGCGCCCGCCGGAAGCGCCCACGCCGACGGCCGCAAGCGAAGGACCAGCGCACGCCGCCGATCTTTATTTCGATCCCGTGCAAATGGCCGCGGCGCGGGAACAACTGCGCATCGAGAATGGCGAAATTCGCGCAAACGTCGTGATCCTGGATCGGCTGGAGGCGAGCTTCGGCGAAGGCGCCGATGCTTATGTGTGGGATGCGCAAGGCTGGTATGGCGGCGACATTCATCGCTTCTGGTGGAAGTCGGAAGGCGAAGGCGCCATCAACGGCGAATTAGAAAGCGGTGAGGTCGAAGCACTCTACAGTCGCGCGTTCACGCCCTACTTTGACTTTCAAGCGGGCGTTCGCCAGCGTTATACGCCCGACGCTGACCGCACCGATCTTGTGGTCGGGGTGCAAGGTCTTGCGCCTTATTGGTTCGAGGTCGATGTCGCCGCGTTCTTGTCGAATGAAGGCGAGTTCAGCGCACGCGCCGAAGCCGAATACGATCTGCGTTTGACACAGCGTCTCATCCTGCAGCCGCGCGCCGAGGTCGATTTTTCGGCCGAGGATGTGCCCGAACTTGCCACGGGCTCTGGCCTGACGAACGCGGAGTTCGGCGTGCGCTTGCGCTACGAAATACGACGCGAATTCGCGCCTTATGTCGGGATCGAGTGGTCAAGCAGCTTCGGGGATACCCGCGATTACGTTGAGGCAAGGGGCGAAGACGCGGACGACACCCGTTTGGTCTTCGGCATCCGCGCCTGGTTTTGACATCTCCAAAAAGGAAATCGAAATGAGAAAATTCGCACTCGTCGCCCTCGCCGCCGCCGCGCTTGCGGCATGCCAGCCAGCAGCCAATCAAGACACACCCTCGCCAGCTGACAACGCGGCTACGGAAGAGCCCACGGCTGCCGCGCCGCAAACCGCAGAGACGGCGCCGCCGGCCGAACCGGCGCCAACGCCCGCACCGAGCACGCCGGCGCCACAGCGGCCCCGCGCTGAGCCCGCGCCTGCCCCCGCGCCCGCGCAAACGACGCCTGATCACGACATGTCGGACATGCCCAATATGGAGCATCCGCCAGGGCAGTGATCAGCTGCGCCGCACGGTCAGAGTCGCGGCGACATAAAACTAGGAAAACCTTGGGGGAGGGACATCGTGAATCTCGCGCGTTTGGCGTCGTTCGTACATAAATGGCTTGCGCTCCTGGTCGGGGTGCAGATCGTCTTTTGGGTCGTCAGCGGCCTGTTCTTCACAATCATCCCGATCGAGCAGATTCGCAGCGAGCACCTGATCCGCCCGCCTGAGACGGCGCGTCCGCTCGCCATCGGAAACGGCGCGGCTTTAAGTGAGCTTCGTGACCTTCAGGGCCGCGCGCCCATCAAGCTGACGATCGAGACGCGTGTTACGCTCGGGCAAGTCATCGTCGCCGAGTTCGCAGACGGCCCGCCGGCGCTTTTCGAAGCCGCCACTTTACGTCAGCTGTCGCCGCTCGATGCGGAGGCCGCCGCGGCGGTTGCGCGCGCGCATGTAACGCTCGCATCGGCGCCCGCACGCGTGGAGCTGATCGAGACCGAAAGTTCAGAATATCGCGGCGCCCTGCCTGCGTGGCGCGCCCAATTCGCCGATGGCGGCCTTGCGGTTTATGTCGCCGCCAACACCGGCGCTGTCACCGCCCGGCGCTCCGATATCTGGCGGCTCTATGACACGCTCTGGGCGCTCCACATCATGGACTGGCAAAACCACGAGGATTTCAATCATCCGCTCATCATTATCGTGACCGCCATCACGCTTTTGTCGGTCATCGCCGGCATCGTGCTCATCCCCTACCGCATCCGGTTTGGAGGCGGCCGCCGGCGCAAGAACGGGCCAGCGACGAGCGTCGCAGCGGACGGCTGAGGGATTGGCTAGACGCGCGCGTATGAAGGGTGTGAGCGGCCCCGACGTTCATCAACGGAGAATTCGAAATGAAAGCCAAACTTCTGGTCAGTGCGATCGCCGCGGCGATGGTGTCGAGCTTTGCTCTGACCGCACCAGCCCTCGCCCATCAGGGTGAAACCCATCAGGCAGTACCACAGACTGCCGAGGGCGAAGGCACGGTGACCGCCATCGACACGCAGGCCGGCACCGTCACCCTCAACCACGGCCCGATCGCAAGCCTGGGCTGGCCGGCAATGACGATGACGTTCCGCGTCCACTCCGCCGCCGTGTTGCAAGGCGTTAGCGTCGGCCAACGTGTTCATTTTGAGCTGATGAACGACAATGGCCGTCCGATGGTCACGGAAATTCACGTGCTCTGATTTGAAACGGAAGCGAGGCGCCGCACGCAGCTCACGCTCGTGCGTGCGGCGCGGGGGCCTGAGGGGAAGAACATGGCGCACACGATGTCCACGGTCCGCATTGGGACAGTGCTGGCCGTAGCGTTTGCGCTGCTGCTGCTCGCACCGCAAATCTCTTTCGCCCACAGTGGCGACCGACATCCCCCGCAAGCGTCGCAAACCGACGCGTCGCAAACCGCGCCCGAACACGACATGGGCGCGATGCAGCCTGGCGAAATGACGTGGCCGACCGCCGAGGGCCCGGACGGGATGATGATGGATCATGATGCGCGTCCGACGACCTTGTCGGGCCGGATCATCCGCTGGCTCGGCGTGTGGCACCCAGCCGTCATCCACTTTCCGATCGCCTTGCTGTTGACGGTCGCTTTCTTGGAAGGGATGGCCTCTATCCGCCGCAAGCCCGTCTATGCGGCGAGTAATAAAATCCTGCTTTTAGTGGCGACGCTCGGCGCCTTTGCCGCGGCGCCCTTGGGTTGGGCGAATGCAGGTCTACCTGCGGCCGACGATGAATCCGCTTTGGTGCTCCACCGTTGGATCGGCACCGCCATCCCCTTCCTCATCTTGTTCGTCTGGTGGTTGAAGAAGCCGGTCGATGAAGCCGCCACCCGCCAAGGCGGGCGCTTCTACGAAACGGTTCTGGCGCTGACGGTGCTCGTCATCTTGGCGCAAGCCTATCTCGGCGCGGAGGTGACTCACGGTGCCGGTCACTTGGCGTTCTAATGAACGAAGATGCGCTTGGCGCTCCGCGCGCGGCGTATCGTGACTATCATCCTTCGCGTCGGCGCGACCGGCGCACGGATGACGTTGAGATTTGGGCCGGATCTCGAGCGCTCTCCCTCGGCTGCTGCACCGGCCGGGCGCCAAATCAACCCGTCCGCGCTGACCATCACTGAAGCGCGTGCATGCCGCCAAAATCGGGCGCGACGCTTTACTATCAGCCCAGTATTGTGTGCGGCGAGACAGCAATAGTCGATGAGGTGGAGGCCGCCCAGGTGATTCGAACACCCGACCTTCGCATTACGATTGCGCTGCTCTACCGCTGAGCTAGGGCGGCCCCACAAACGTGAACATGCTGTGCGTCGCGCGCGCGGACAAGGGACGCAAAGCTCGGAGCAAAATTTCTGGAAGGCAGGCGCAACTTCGCAAGACTGGCGTGAGGGATATGACGTGTGCGTGCGTGTAAGAAACGCCCCGGCATGTGCGGCGCGCCTCCCGGCCTCAGGATCGTCCTATGTCGAAAGCGAAGCCGCGTTGGTTCATCATCGTCCTCGTTCTGCTTGGCCTAATTTCGGTTGCCACGTTCTGGCTCTACGCGTGGGGACCCTACCGGCTGGTTTCCCTTGACCGTCTCGCGCTTGCTGCTGCGGCGCCCAAGGCGCTGCTGAGGCCCTCCGACGAAATCCCAAACACGCTCGAATGGACACAGCGCCGAACCAGCGTTCTTCAGGCGCTCGAAACCGAGATTTATGGCCGATTTCCCGAAGAGACGCGCGCGCTTGTTGTCCGCAGACAGCCCATTCCGGCCGAACGCGCAGGCGGGATTGCCGGCGTCGAGCAGCTCGAGGTCGAGGCGCCGAACGGGGTCCGCTTCAATTTGGTGCTGGTTGTTCCCTCTACCGATGGCCCAGCGCCCGTGATCGTCATGCAGAACTTCTGCGGCAATCAAGCAGCGTTCCCGGGGCGCCCGTCGAGCATCGCGCCACCCACAAATTACTATCCCATCCCCTGCCGGTACGGCGCATTCGACCCGCTGCATCGGGCCGTGTTCGGCGAATGGATGCTTGGGCCCCCATACGAACGCATCGTCGCCCGGGGCTACGCGGTGGCGATGTTCTATGGCGGCGATGTCGTGCCCGATCATGCGCCCGACGCGGGACCGGCGCTTCAGCGCTTGCACGCGGACGGCGCGCTCGCGGCCTGGGCATGGACGCATGCGCGCGTGATCGACGTGCTAGAGACTGACCCTCGCATAGATCAGCAGCGCATCATCGCGTGGGGCCAATCGCGGTTCGGCAAAGTGGCGTTGCTGGCAGCCGCAAGCGACTTGCGCATCGATGCGGTCGTCGCCTTTCAGTCGGGCCGCGGCGGCGACGCGCTCACGTCCCATCGCGCCGGCGAAAGCGTAGAGGCTATCACGCAAACTTACCCGCATTGGTTCTCGCCGCGCTACAGCCGCTACGCGGCAAACGACCCAGAGGTCGACCAGCATGATTTGCTGACATTGATTGCACCCAGACCTCTCTTCATCGGCCATGCTGTGCGCGACAGCTGGGCCGATCCTGCCGGCGCCTACCAGGCAATGGCGGGCGCCGGCCCGATTTTCGATGCGTTAAACGCGCCGGCGCCAGTATTTTCGATGCGCACGGGCGCGCATGGCATCGTCGATCGCGATTGGACAACAAGCTTGGATTTCTTGGACCGAAGTCTCGCGCGTCCTTGAGATGCGTCTAACCGCGCCGCGCGAGCATTGTCTTCATCGTCGCGATCTCCTGCTGTTGGCTTGAGATGATGGCGGCGCAAAGCTCTTTGATCTCCGCGTCGGTGATGGCAGCCTGTTGGCACATCAAAATCGCTCCGGAATGGTGCGGGATCATGGAGCGCAGGAATTCGTCATCGCCGATAGCGGCCTGTGTGCGAATGGCGGCGAAAGCTCCCACCAGGACGAGGACGCTGCCGGCCAAGATCAGCGCATTGGTGCGCTTGCTGGGATATGAGCGCAATTTCGATCGCAACCATGGGTGCGGCCATCAGGAGCGCCATGTAGGCCTGATTGAGGTTGGGATAGATGTGCGCGAAGCGATCGACCATCGCATACATGAGCGCAAACATCGCAAGGAACGACAATCCGGCCATGAGCGCCAAACGCGCATAGGGCTTGGCGTGATGGGCGTTCTGATCCGCACGATGCTTGTGTTCCATCCCAGTGTCCTTGGTTCCAACGCTTTTCAACGACCGGTCGCATGCAGCGTTCCCGCGCCCTCGTGTCTTCGTTTCTTCGCTTGCGAAGCGAGGGCCGCGCCGACCCGCCGTCGGCGCTGGGGGCTGGGGCGTGGTTGAGCGACGGCGGCGGGCGGAAGGCGCGGGGCCAGAATGCGCAGGCGCGCGTCTCCAACTCATGTTAAGCGAGCATGCCCAAAAGCCCTACGAAAAATCCTTGAGGGGCGCACCGTTTGCGTGATTGGCGACTTCGCCGCGTATAACACTAGGGCCGCCTGTCGCATATCGAGCGCGCCGCCCGATTTTTTCTATCTTCCGGCATCCAAAGCGCTTTTCGCGCGTTGGCTCTCATCACCTAAAGAGAGAGAGGAAGACATTATGCACGCTCATGAAATGATCAGCGCCCATCCGCAGGTGAGGGGCTCGACCAACGACGCGCTCATCCGTTGCATTGAGGAATGTTTTGACTGCGCGCAGGCCTGCACCGTCTGCGCTGACGCCTGTCTTGGCGAGCAGATGGTGCTCGAACTGCGTCAATGCATCAGGCTCAATCTTGATTGCGCGGACATTTGCACCGCGACAGGCCACGTCGCCTCGCGCCGCACCGGCACCAATGAAAGCGTCATCGTCGCCACGATTAAAGCTTGCGAAGAAGCCTGCCGGGTTTGCGCCGAGGAGTGCGAGCGCCACGCCGAGATGCACGAACATTGCCGGATTTGCGCAGAATCTTGCCGCCGCTGCGAAGTTGCGTGCCGTGAAGCGGCAGCATCGATCGACACCCGCCATTGACCAACGGCCCCTGCCATCATTCGAAAAGGAAGACCTTCATGACGCCAAGATCCATGATTCTTGCAGCAGCGACTGCGCTTGTCGCCGCCTGCGGGCAGAGCGCGAGCAACGACGCTAGCGATACCGCCGGAACTGAGAGCGCCGGTCCCGCGACCCAGACGGCTGGGCCGATGATGCAAGCCCATATGCAAATGCAGCAGGCAATGGCGGGCGTCCAGGGGGAGAACGCCGCTGAAACCTGGGTGCGTAAGATGATCGAGCATCACCGCGGCGCCATCACCATGAGCGAGGCCTTCATCGCCCAAGGCGGCGATAGCGCCATCATCGAGAAGGCTCGCACGACCGCCGAGGACCAACGCCGCGATATGCAAGAACTCGAACGCCTGCTCTCAGCCGGCGTCAGCGGTTCAGGCGCCGCCACCGCTTTCGCCGACGCCGAGCGGACAATGAACGACCAGATGATGGCCGCTCAAGGCGCTAGTCCCAGCGAGACTTGGCTGCGCATGATGATCGCCCATCATCGCGGCGGCGCTCAAATGGCGGAGTTGGTCATCGCTCAAGGCGGCAATCCCGAAGTCGCGACACTGGCGCGCCGCGCGGCCGAGAAACAGAGCCGTGAAATCGCGGAGCTTGAACGCTTGCTCGCGGCTTAAGCTCAAGCATCGACCTCATCCGATCGCCCGTCCGCCGGGCTCAACTCGCTGGGAGAAGCGGCCTCTCTGAAGCGCGAGGCCCCGCGCATCCTGACGACAAGAGTCGCCGCTGCGCGGGGCGCGCGCCGCCAAGATCGAATTGGGCTTGCGCATAAGAAGGCGCTTCCGGCTGGGAAGACTTCGCTTTCGCGCCGATCCACGCGGGTTGGCAGCACCTGCGCAGCCAAGAGAACAGCCAAGTGAACTGAGACCTGCTGGCAGGCGACGCAGTAAGCACTTACTGCCGTTGCACTGCGATGACGACCTGAGGCTCAGACGCACTTTTCAATTCGAACGACACCCGGTCGCCGACATTGACCCCTTGCAGGATGGCGTGATCTTCTGCGGTGAATTGCATCGCCATGGCGGGCCAGCCGATCGCAGCGATTGCCTCGTGATCGAGCGTTACCGTGCCGGCAGATGCATCGATCGCTGTGACCGTGCCGGTCGCACGTATGGCGCCCGCGGCCTCCGGTGCGGGCGTGGTCTCGCTCGCGCTAATGGCCTCCGCATCTTGCTTGGGCGCTTGACCGGCCGGCGGCGAACAGGCGGCGAGCGCGAGGGCGAGCGCGATTGATCTCTGCATGATTACTCTCCTGTGCCAACGGCCAATCGGTCTGACCTAAGTGCAACGTCGGCCTTCGCCAAGCTCCGGCGGCGTACCATCAGATAGGCGGCCGGGATGACAAACAACGACAAAAGCGGCGCCGTTAGCATGCCGCCGACGAGCGGCGCCGCGATCCGGCGCATGACTTCAGCGCCTGCCCCCCCGGTCCAGAGAATGGGCAGCAGCCCCGCGAGAATGACCGCGACCGTCATGGCTTTCGGCCGCAAGCGCAGAAGCGCGCCCTCGCGAACCGCATCCGCGATGAGCGAGGGCGTCAACGTCGCTCCCCGCTCAATACGTTCGTTCAGCGCATTCCTCAGATAAAGCAACATCACGACGCCAAACTCCGCTGCAAGCCCCGCAAGCGCGATGAAGCCGACAGCGACTGCGACGGAGAAATCGTAGCCCAGCGCGTACACCAGCCATATGCCGCCGGTCAGCGCAAACGGCAGGCTCGCCATCACGATCAGCGCCTCGTCCAAACGGTGGAATGTGAAATAGAGCAACAGGAATATGATGGCGATGGTCACCGGTCCGACAAGGGCGAGCCGCGCCGCCGCGCGCGCGAGATACTCGAACTGGCCGGAATAAGCGACGCTGACGCCGGCTGGCAGCTGCTGTTCGCTCACCGCGCGCTGGAGATCGCTCACCACCGAGGCGAGATCGCGCCCGCGCACATCGACGTAGACGAAGGCGGACAAGCGTCCGTTCTCGCTTCGGATCATGGCCGGCCCGTCGGCAATTTCGATTCGCGCGACTTCGCCAAGCGTCAGTCGAAGTCCAGTCTCTGTTATGATCGGGAGCGCAACCAGGCGATCAAGCGTGTCGCGCACTTCGCGCGGGTAACGCAAGTTGATCGGGTAGCGCGCGCGCCCCGCGATGACCTCGCCGATATTCTCCCCGCCAATAGCGCCAGCGACGACGGTCTGCACGTCATCAATGTTGAGCCCGTAGCGGGCGGCCGCAAAGCGGTCGATATCGACGTTGACATAGCGCCCGCCCGATATGCGTTCAGCCACCGCCGAAGAGACGCCAGGCACGCCCCGCGCTGCGCGCTCGATGAGCTGGGCGGCCTGATCGATGCTGGCGAGATCGGCGCCGCTCACTTTGACGCCGATAGGACTTTTGACCCCGGTCGCTAGCATGTCGATGCGATTTCGGATTGGCGGCACCCACACATTGGTGAGGCCCGGCACCCGCACCGCCTGATCCAATTCCTCGATGAGCCGCTCGGGCGTCATCCCAGCGCGCCACTCTGATCGCGGCCGCAGCCGGATCGTGGTCTCAAACATTTCAAGCGGGGCCGGATCGGTCGCCGTTTCAGCGCGTCCCGCCTTGCCGAAGACGCTCTCGACTTCGGGGACCGTCATGATCATACGATCGGTCTGCTGCAGCAGCTGCGACGCTTGCCCCGCCGACAATCCGGGCAACGCGGTCGGCATGTAGAGAAGATCGCCCTCGTACATCATCGGCATGAATTCGCCGCCCACGCGCAGCAATGGCCACGCGGTGGTGGCGAACGCGGCAAGGGCCACCGCCAGGACAAGCTTCGGCTGCTTCAGCGTGAAGTCGATTGCAGGCTGGTAGAGCGCAGCCAGCCAGCGATTGAGCGGATTGGCGTCCTCATGGGGGATCCTGCCGCGTATCCAAAAACCCATCAGCACCGGGATAAGGGTCACCGCCAGCGCAGCGGAGGCGGCCATGGCGTAGGTTTTGGTGAAGGCGAGCGGGGCAAACAATCTCCCTTCCTGCGCCTGCAGCGTGAACACCGGAAGGAACGAAAGCGTAATGATCAGCAAACTGAAAAAGAGCGCCGGCCCGACTTCGATCGAGGCTTCAGTGATGACGCGCCAATGATCGTCGCCTTTGGGCATTTCGCCGCCGTGGTCCTCACGCCAGCGCTCGAGCTTTTTGTGGGCGTTCTCGATCATCACGATGGCGGCGTCCACCATGGCGCCGACGGCGATAGCGATGCCGGAAAGCGACATGATGTTGGCGTCGACGCCTTGAACGCGCATGATCAGGAAGGCGGCGCCGACGCCAAGCGGCAAGGTGACGATCGCCACCAGGGCCGAACGCAGGTGAAAGAGAAAGAGCGCGCAAACGAGCGCGACGACGATGAATTCCTCGGCCAGTTTCCCAGTCAAATTTTCGATCGCCCGATCGATCAATGTCGAGCGGTCGTACGTGGTGACGATCTCAACCCCCTCGGGCAAGCTCGCGCTTAGCTCGTCGATACGTTGGCGCACCGCCTCGATAACGGCGCGCGCATTTTCCCCGGCGCGGATGACAACGACGCCGCCGGCCACTTCTCCTTCACCATTGAGTTCAGTGATGCCGCGGCGCATCTCAGGACCGAGCTGGACCCAGGCGACATCCGAGAGGCGCACAGGAACCCCGCTGGCGCTGACGCCAAGGGGGATGGCGTCGAAATCTTCGAGCGTGCGCAGATAGCCGCTCGCGCGCACCATGTGCTCTGCTTCGGCCATTTCGACGACGGCGCCGCCGGTTTCACCATTGGCCGCGCGCACCGCCTCGGCGATCTGCTGTTGCGAGACGCCGTAGGACGCCATGCGCTCAGGATCGAGCACGATTTGATATTGGCGCACCATGCCCCCGATCGAGGCGACCTCGGCGACCCCCGGCACGCTCTTCAATTCGAAGCGCAAGAACCAGTCTTGGATTGAGCGCAATTGCGAAAGGTCGTGGGCGCCGCTGCGATCGACCAGCGCATATTGGAAGACCCAACCGACGCCAGTGGCGTCCGGACCCAGCGAAGAGCGCGCATTGGGCGGCAGCCGGCCTTGCACTTGGTTCAAATACTCAAGCACGCGCGAGCGCGCCCAATAGAGATCGGTCCCCTCCTCGAAGATGATGTAGACGAAACTGTCGCCGAAAAACGAATAGCCTCTGACTGTGCGCGCGCCCGGGACCGACAACATCGTTGTCGTCAGGGGATAGGTGACCTGATCCTCGACGATCTGAGGCGCTTGTCCTGGGTAGGTTGTACGAATGACGACTTGCACGTCCGAAAGATCCGGCAGCGCATCGACAGGCGTCGAACGGATCGCCAGCGCGCCTGCGGCCGCGAGCGCAAGCGCGGCGAGGACGACCAAAAAGCGGTTGGCGACCGACCAGCGGATGATCGCGGCGATCATGGGCGCGCTCCGGTCTTTGCAATCTCCGTGACGATGTAAGCTTGACCGTCTTGGCGAAAGCGGAAGCTGACGGCGTCGCCTACTTCGAGGCCGCGCCCCAGCGTCGGTTCCTGCAATCGAAATTGCATAGTCATGGCGGGCCAATTGAGGCTCGTGACCGCGCCGTGGGCGATAGAGATGCTGGCGCCGTCGAGCGCGGTGATGCGGCCTTGGGCTTCATGGGTCGCGGTCGCTTGCGGCGTTTGCGCCGGCGCCGATGTCTCCAGACGTTCAAGCGCGCCCGAGAGGCTAGCTTCGGAATCGATCAGAAACTGCCCCGAGGCGACGACACGCTGGCCTTCGGTGAGGCCGCTGCGAATTTCGATGCGATCGCCGGCGCGGCGGCCGGGCTCAACCTCGGTCGGGGCAAAGCGATTGTCTTCGAGCGCGACGATCACGACGGTGCGCCGCCCAGTTTGAATGAGAGCTTCAGCAGGAACCATAAGCGCCGTCTCGGTGCGCGCGGGTGCGAGTTCAACTTCTGCTGTCATTCCCGGCCGCAGGCGCATGTCCTCATTGGAGAGCGCAATCCGCACTTCAATCGTGCGCGTCGCCGCGTCCGCGGACGGCAACACGGTCTCGATGCGGCCAGCAAAGCTTTCGCCGGGATAGGCCGGCACGCGCGCCACGACGCGTCCACCCCGTTCGGCGACACCCGCATCCGCCTGCGGCAAGGACACGATGAGCCACACCGGCGACATGGCGTTGATGGTCGCCAGCGGCGCGCCCTGCATGATCGTCATGCCTGGGCGAATGTCGAGCGCGGTAATGGCGCCGGCGACAGGGGCGGTGATCGTCGTGACCGGACGCGGGCGCCCGTCGCGTTCAATGCGCTCGATCAGCGAAGTCGGCATGCCCAGCATCGCAAGACGCTGGCGCGCCGCTTGCGCCAAGTCGCCTCCAGCTTGACGCAGCGCCAGATATTCCGCTTGCGCGGCCGTCCATTCGGGCACGCGCACATCAACGATCGGCGCGCCCGCGGCGACAACATCGCCGACAGCGCGGCCGTATCCGCGCTCGACAAAGCCCGCGGCGCGCGCCTGTACGACAGCCTGATTGCGTTCGCTAAAGGCAAGCACCCCGGCCGCGCGCACGTTACGCGACAGCGGCGCGCGTTCGACCGCAGCCAGTCGCACGCCGAGGTTCTGAACGACGCCAGGTTCGATGCGCACGCTCGCATCACTTGAGACCTCGTCGGCGTAGCGTGGGATGAGTTCCATCCCCATCGACGATCTGCCAGGGCCCGGATAACGCTCGTTGGGCAGCATCGGATCGTACCAATAGGCGATCTCGCGGCCGGCTTCGGCCTCAGCGCCGGCGGGGCCGCGGCTCATGCCCAGCCAATAGCCGCCCGCGCCGATCGCCAAGGCGCCGGCGATGATTGCGCCCAACAGCCCCGCGCGGCGCGTATTGAACATAGGCTTCTGCGCTTCGGTCATGGCGCGTTCTCCGCATAGGGCAGCGTCAGCGCCGCGCCGATGAGGGCGCGGCGTTCTTCCAGATCGATCAGTTCGAGTTCGGCCTCGCTCGCCTCGCGGCGCGCGGCGATCACGTCGGCCGCACTCGCTGCGCCCGCCGCGAAGCTTCCCTGCACTGCAAGGGCGCGCTGACGCGCCAGGGGCAGGCGCGTGTCGCGACTGCGCGTCAGATTGGCGTCCAGCGCCGCGTATTGAGCAAGCGCCGTCTCAAGCGCGGCGCGCTGAGCGCGCAAGGCTGCGGCGCGCTCGCCTTGGGCGCGCCTTTGATCGGCGCGCCGCGACTCGATCAAAGGCCCCTGCCGCCAGGCTTGAAACAAAGGAAGGCCAATGCGGACTTCCACCGACGCCATGTCGCCGAAATCGCGTTCGCGGTTTTGATACATAAGCGATAGGGACCAATCCGGGGCGCGCTCGGCGCGCGCCATGTCGAGGCCCGCTTCGCTTGCGGTTTCCTCTGCATCAAACGCCGCCAGCACCGGATGGGCGGCCAGCTGGGCGCGAAGGTCGTCGCCATTGACATGAAACGCCGGCGCCGCGCCTGTGATCGCGTCCTCGCCTGTCCAACGCTGAAGCTCAGCGCGTGCGCCAGCAAGCGCCGCCTCGGCGTCGGCGAGCCGGTCGCGCGTGCGGGCGGCGTCGATTTCAGCAGCGATGGTGTCATTTGCGCTGCCGGCGCCGGCCGCCAAGCGCGCGCGCGAGGCGGCCGCGAGCGCGGTCGCTTCGGTTTGGATCGACTGCAGCGCCGCCACTCGGCGTTCAGCATAATAAACGCCAAACCAGGCTTGCGCTGCGCCCAGGCGCGCTTCCAGTTCGGCAACGCTCAGCATCGCGTCAGCGCGTACGACATCGGCCTCGGCCATCTGGCGTCGTGCGCGCCGCTCGGCGCCCGAAGGCATGTCCTGCATGATGCCGACCGTACGCATGGTCATGAAGTCGCGATCGAGTCGATAGGCGTCAGGCCCCTCGACCGGCACGTTCTCCAGTCCAAGCACCAATTGCGGATCGGGCAATTGGCCAGCCGGACCGACAGCGCGGTCGGCGGCGAGCCGGCCGGCCCTGCCCGCTTCAACGCTCGGCGATTGAGCCGCGCGCGCGAGCGCGTCGGCGAAACTTATGTCTTGGGCATGTGCGACCGGACTTATGCCGATGACGCAGCACGCCAGCCAAAAGGCGCGCATGGGCGAAGTGCTCCTAATCCCTGCTGACGAGAAGCGCGCGGGCGCGCGAGAGCGCGGCGCCCGAAGCGCGCAAGTACGGGGTCAGGTGGTTCGCGGCGGCCGCCAGAAGTCGTCTGGCGCTGTTGATGGGAAGCGTTGCTCCAGGACCGGGGCGACGCGCAACTCTATTGGCGCTGTTGGCGCTGATGCTCGCGCCTCGACTGGCGCGACCGCCGGACCCGCTCGGCACGCCATCGCCATGGCGCAGTCTGACATTTGTTTGGACGGCTGATCGCTGGGCGCCGCGGGCGCGTTGTCGGGGCAGCAATCGTGGCTGAAAGCGCCAGCCTCCGCCGCAGCAAGCATCGGGCAATCCGCGCGCACCATCGCGTTCGCCACCCCGCCGAAGCCGAGTGCGATAACCATAAGCACGGAAAGCCAGAAGCGGCTCATTTGGAGACAACACTCCTGTTTGCCGGCGCGCTCAATGCTCTTCCCCCGTCGCTGATCTCAATACGCATGAGGCGGGCTCATCCCTTGCGTCGCAGCGCCGCACCGCCGGAGCCAGGGTGAGTGGCTCTCGCGACGTAGTCCATGGGAAAGCGCTTGTGCGCTTCAAGGAGGAGAAACCCTCATGAACATCACTCGCATCGCGCTGGCTACGGCGATCGGCGGCTTGCTGCTGCTTGGCGGCTGTACTACGGCGGCCAACGACACCCATCGCCACGGCCCCCGCCGCACTATGGAGGATGGCGCCATGCGCGAGGCGCCGGAAACCTGCCCTTATGAGGAGGCCAGTCACGACATGCACAGACCGCGCGGAGACCGCCCCATGCTGACGGCGGCGCACCCTGGATGCCGCCCAACCGATGCGCAGACTGGCGAACCGGATGCGACGCCTCAACCCGACGAACCGGAAGCGGCGCCCCAACCTCAATGATCGAGCGTGCGCGGCCTCGACCGCGTGCGCCTCGGCACAAGGCTTCGCGTGCGAAGGCACAGACGGCGATTGCCGAACGGAGGGCCGAAAGCCGCTCATGAGGCGCTCTTAGCAGAGAAGTATGGAAAACTGATCAACGCGGCGCCTGCTGTGAGTAAGAGCCCTCGCAGCAGGCCGCTCTAGCAGGGCCGGCCGGTCAGGCCATGGGCCAGGCGATCGCATTCGGCGCGCAACCCCGCATCGTCCGGTCGCTCGTTCAACTGGGCACGCAACTGACGGCAACGCTGTTGCTGAGCCTGACGCGCGCCGGGTTCGTGCGGGCTATTGCTGACGCCGCCACACGGATTGCCGTGAGTCCGCGGTGTCTCTGTCCGTTCCGTATGGCTAAAGAAGTCACGATGACCGGTCTTGTGATGCGCAAATGCCGGTAAGGGCGCGAGCGCAAGCGCGGCCGCGCCCATGAGAACCAATGAAATCGTGCGCATTCTCTTCCTCCTCGCTGTGGCGGCGGATTGCTCATCGATCCCGCCTTCACTTCATCCTTCGCGACGGAAGCGACAATCGATACAAACCCGCGCCATCCGGGCGGACCTGTTTCGCTCCTACGCGTATCGTTTCGCTGCGAGACCGCGAAGATATCTCTCGGAGAATTCGCGCTACGGGTATTCCATTGACGCTCGCAACCCTGACAATGCTTCCGGAGCCAATCAAACGCGCGCATGCAGAGGCGAGCGCGCGGGGCCGATCGAGCCGAGGCGACGCTAACGCCGGTCGGTGGGGAGGAACGGAAGCAAGCGTGAGCGCCGGGGAAAAACGCCTACAGGACCTAATGTGCCGCGCGCTCGATGGCGACGACGGCGCCTATCAGCACTTCCTGCTGGGTGCGAGCAAACTGTTGCGCGCATTCTTCCATCGCAAGCTGGTCGAGCGCGATCGCGCCCATGTGGAGGATCTGGTGCAGGAGACTTTGCTTGCAATCCATCTCCACCGGCGCAGTTATGATCGAATGCGCCCAATCGGGGCATGGCTATACGCCATCGCGCGCTACAAGCTCGTGGACCATTTTCGCAAACACCCGAGCGCCCGGTCGTTCATCCCGATCGACGCGGTGGCTGACCTCTTTGCGGTGGAGGCCGCCGACGCCGGCGATCCATCGCGCGACATCGCGGCACTGCTTTCGGCGCTGCCGGAAAAACAGAGCCAATCAATCCGCCTGGTCAAGCTTGAAGACTTAACCGCCAAGCAGGCGGCCGCCCGCATGGGCGTAAGTGAAGCGGACGTGAAGATCAGCATCCATCGGGGCTTGAAAAAACTGATGGCCCTCATCGCTAAGGACAAGACATGAAGACCGAAAATCTCGTCGCCGCGCTTGCGCGCGGCGCCGGCGCACAGAAGCGCGGCGTCGTCGAACGGAGGATCGTCATCGCCGCGGGCTTGGGTCTTGCCGCCGCGATTGGGCTTGTGCCGCTCCTGTTCGGATTCCGCGACGATCTTGGCAGTTCGATACCGGTCGTCATGTTGAAGGGGGCGTTCGGCCTGGCCGCTGCCGCCGCCGCCGCACCACTTCTGTTCGAGCTGGCGCGCCCCAACACGCAGATCAGGCATGTGTTTGCGCCGGCGATGCTGTTTGCAGTAGTGAGCGTTGTCATTGCCGCCGCCGCGTTGCTGCTCACACCGCCCGAAGCGCGCATGCACGCCTGGGTGGGCGGGGGCGTGCCCGAGTGCCTCTATCGCATTCCCCTCTTGGCGCTGCCGATCGCGGCGGCGCTGACGCTAGCCGTGCGCGGACTTGGCCCAACCCGTTTGACGCTCGCAGGCGCCGCGATTGGCGCAACGTCCGGTGCGCTGGCGGCGATCGCTTATGCGAGTTGCTGTCCGATGGATTCCGCACTCTACGTGGCGAGTTGGTATTTGGCGGCGATCCTATTCTGTGCTGCGATCGGCGCTCTGGTTATAGGGCGCGCCCTGAAATGGTAGGTCGCCCTCCGCAGTCAGCAGCCTTTGATTCTTCAACGCAGCGCGGCTCACATTCGATGCTTCTTCGAAGACTTTGGCGATTTGCGCCTTTTTTTCACCGCCTTGGCCGGCGTTGGATGAGGCGCCGCGCAATGCTCGTGATCGGCAAGCGCCTCAATGATGCGGCACTCAGCCGTCTTTCCCCCCGCGCAGGATGACACAATGCGCGTCAACTCTCGTTTCAGCGCGCGCAGTCGCTCGATCCGGGCCTCGACTTCATCGAGGTGCAGACGCGCGATCTGGTCGACATCGGCGCAGGTCCGGTCAGGCTGATCCGAGAGATCGAGCAGCGAGCGGACGTCATCCAGTTCAAATCCGAGATCGCGGGCATGACGAATAAAGCTGAGCCGGCGCACGGCATGAGCCGAATAAAGCCGTCGCCCGCTCTCGGTGCGCGGCGGGGCCTCAATCAGCCCTTCCTGCTCGTAAAAGCGAATGGTGGGGATTTTGATCCCGGTCCGCCGGGCGACCGTGCCGATGGCCAACATTTGCGCTTGATCCTCTAGTGACTAGAAAATGTAGAGGATGGGCCTCTGATTTGCGAGGTCTTACATGCCGCCCGATTGGCTACCGCTTGCCGCCCTGCTCGCCATTATCGGTCTTTCCGCCTGGCGGGTGCGCCAGGTTGCCCGGAAACATGGCGTCACGGCGTTCGCTTTCACCCGCCACGCTCCAATCCAAAGCGTCGCCGAACGGCATTGGAAAATGGCTGTCTTCGCAGCTCTTGCAGCTGCGGCGCTCACTTGGCTTGCGCCCAATTGGGAAACAGCGCTCGCACGCCCCGACTGGGCGACGCTTCCAGCTCTGCGTTGGCTGTCGGCGTTGATCTTCATCGCCTCAGTCGCGCTCATCGCCGTGGCGCAAATTCAGATGGGCGCATCGTGGCGCGTCGGCGTGCCCGCCGAAGGCCCAGGCGCGCTTGTCTCGCACGGCGTCTTTCGCTGGTCGCGCAACCCGATCTTTGCCGGCATGATCGGCGCAAGCTTGGCGCTGCTCATTTGGTCGCCGCATCTAGTGACGGCGGCGGTCTTCACGCTGACCTGGACGTTGAGCCTCATCCAAGTCCGCATCGAAGAAGAAGCCCTGCGCGAAAAGCATGGCGATGCTTACGAACATTACGCGGCGCACGTCGGACGTTGGTTCGGCCGAGACGACCGGCCTCACGGGCGCCTGACATGAGCGCATCCGAGCAATTCACGCCGGCGCTCGGACACAGCGCGCTGACGCCCCTCTATGACGCCGCCATCGCATTGATGACGCGCGAAGGGCGCTGGCGAAGCGCGTTGGTGCGCCAGATTGCGCCGCGCGCGGGCGAACACATCGTCGACATAGGCTGCGGGACCGGCACATTGGCGCTCGCCATCAAGCGCGCGGCGCCTGGCGCCCGCGTTATTGGCGTCGATCCGGACGCCGACGTCCTTGAACGCGCACGCGCAAAAGCAAAACGCGCTGGGCTCGACATAAAATTCATCCAAGGCTTTGCGCGCGACGCCGCCGCGCTCATCGGGCGTCCGGTCGACAAAGCCGTGTCGAGCCTCGTCTTCCATCAAACGCCCATGGCGGAAAAGCGCGCGGGTCTTCACGCGATGCATGACATGCTCACCACGAATGGCGAACTCCATGTCGCCGATTACGGCCTCCAGCGCACCGCCTTGATGCGCGTGCTCTTTAAGCAAGTCCAACGACTGGATGGGTTTGAGAATACGACGCCAAACGCCGAAGGCATTCTCCCCGAGTTGATGCGGGACGCGGGCTTCAACGCTGTCACGGAGCGCCAAGTGATCCCGACGCCCACCGGTTCTATCTCGCTCTATTTCGCCAACCACGCCGGCCCCAAGGAGCAACACTGATGAATGAATGTTGCGAGAGCGGTTGCGGCAAGGTTGGCCCGGCGCCCGTCGATGCACAGGCGCGGCGTATTCTTTGGGCCGTCCTCGTCGCCAACGCAGCGATGTTTGCGGTGGAGATGATCGGCGGCCACGCCGTCGGCTCGCTTGCGCTGCAAGCGGATGCGCTCGACTTCGCGGCCGACGCCGCGACCTATGGCGTAACGCTCTGGGCCGTCGGCAAATCGCAAGCGGTGCGCACGCGCGCAGCCTTTATCAAAAGCGCCGCGATGCTCGGCATGGGTCTTTTCATTCTCGTCATGGCGACGCTCAAGCTCATGGCGCCGGTCGCGCCGCTCGCAGAACCGATGGGGTTCATTGGCGCGCTCGCGCTGGCGGTCAATTTGGGCGCAGTTGTTCTCCTGCTCCGCTTCCGCAACAGCGACGCCAATCTTCGCTCAGTCTGGCTCTGCTCGCGCAACGACGCCTTCGGCAACGTGCTGGTCATCGCCGCAGCTGCTGTCACCGCCGCGACGCTGTCGCCTTGGCCCGACTTCGCGGTGGGCCTCGTCATGTGCGCGCTCTTCCTCAGCGGCGCCTGGAGCATCTTTAGGCAGGCGCGCCTAGAAACCGCCGCGGCCGCGTCGTGATACAGAATAACGTCCGCCCGCACGCAAGCTTGGGTCCTGCGACATGGCGTGCGTTGAACACGTGCATGATGGTGTATTTACTGTTCGTCAGCCGATTTGGCCCTCTATATAGCGGGCACGCCGATTCTGCCGGCTGGATTAAGGAAGTCTTGTAGTGCGGTCGCGGACTGGACCATTGTGGAGAAGCTGGATCGCGGCGCTGTGCGTCGCGCTCATGGCGTTCGCCACACTGGAGTCTGTATCGGCCGCGCATGCGGCCGATATTTGCGAGCAAGCTAGTGTGACCACGCTCGCTGACATCGCAAACGCGAACATCGTGGACGACGGCGCCGACCAAGATGACAGCAGGGCGCCCGGCGCGCCCACGCAGCAAGGCCACCATTGCTGCGCGGCGCACAACGGCACGACGCCTGCATTGGCGGCGGCAAGCGCGCCTACGCAAATCGCTCAGACTCTGCTGCCGGCGCACGCCAATGACGATGCGCGCGATCGCGCGCCGCAGGGGCTAGAGCGTCCGCCACGAAACACCGCGATCGTCTAAGGCGCCGCGGGCTCTTCTGCGGCGCGTGACCTTTCACGCATCGCGGAATTTCCATGACTTCTCAATACCGTCGGCGCGCATCCGCGCGTCTTGCACGCTACCTCGCTTCGGCCAGCCTGGGCCTTGCGCCATTCATCGCGGCAGTCCCTATGCTGAGCGTCGCGGCGCACGCTCAGGAAGCAGCCCCGCTCACGCTGCAGGACGCGATCGGCCGCGCCATCGAAGCCGATCCAGGCCTTCGCGCCGCCGATGCCGGTGTCGATGCAGCGCGCGGCGGCTTGCGCCAAGCGCGGGTAAGGCCAAACCCGACCCTCGATGCCGAAGTCGAGAATTTCAACGGCGAAGGAGATCTGCGCGGGTTCGACGGCGCCGAAACGACCTTTTCGCTTTCGCAGGAGGTGGAACTCGGCGGTCGCCGCAGCGCTCGCATTCGGCTCGCCGATCGTGAATTGCGCGGCGCTGAACTTGAGCGGGCGGTGCGCGGGCTCGACCTCATCCGCGACGTCCAGACCGCCTATTACGATGCACTCGCCGCCGCCGAACTGGTGCTCATCGCTGAGGAACGGCTGCGCACCGCTGAAGCGTTGAATACATCCGTCGCGCGCCGCGTCGCCGCCGCGCGCGATCCGCTGATGGCCGGCGCGCGCGCCGAAGCAGGCCTCGCCGAAGCACGCATCGCCTTGACGCGCGCGCAAGCCGAAGCCGCCAACGCCCGCGCGACGCTCGCTTCACTTTTGGGCGGCGATACCGGCTTTTCGCTCATCCCTGCGGACTTCGCGCTGCCGCGCGCGGGCGAGCACGATCATGCCGAACCGGGCGAGGCCACGCCCGATCTTGCCCGCCTCGCCGCTCAGCGCGACCGCGCCAACGCCGCGATCGGCGTCGAACGCTCGCTCGCTTGGCAAAACCCAACTTTGAGCTTCGGCTATCGTCAATTCGCCGCCGACAATGACGAAGGCGCGTTGGTCGCAGGCGTGTCGATCCCGCTCGGCATTTTCGACCGCAATCAGGGCTCGGTCGCCCGCGCACGCGCAGAGCAGCGCCGCGCTGAGTTCGACCTCGAAGCGGGCCGGCGCACTTTGATGCGCGAATTCGCGGCGCTGCAGCGCGCCATTGCCGCGGATTCCGCCGCCATCACCGCGACCGAGGATCAAGTCATTCCACAAGCCGAGCGCGCGCTTGAGCTCGCGCAAGACGGCTATAATCGCGGCGCATTTTCCTATCTCGATGTGCTGGAAGCGCAGCGCGCGCTTTCGGACGCGCGCCAAGCGCGCGTCGATTCCCTTCAATCCTATCACAACAACGAAGCCGCCCTCGATCGCTTGACGGCGCGCTTCGGCGACATGCTCCCCGAGCAGGAGGCTCACCAATGAAGAAGTCATCGATGAAACTGGCGCTCGCACCTCTGGCGCTGATATTGGCGCTGGGCGCATCCTCTTGCGGCAACAGCGAAGCCGATAGTGAAAAGGCAGGCGCAGAAGCCGGCCATGAAGGCGAAGAAAGCGAAGAAGGTCACGCCGAAGAAGAAGGCGCCGACCGCATCACCATCACGGCCGCCTCAGCCGAAGCCTCGCAGATCGTCGTCTCGCAAGCCGGTCCAGGCGCACTCCAAGAAACCTTGAGCCTGACAGGCCGGATCATGCTCCAGCCCGCGGCGCGCGCCGAGATCCACGCGCCCTACCCTGGCCCAGTGCGCGCAGTGCAGCACAATATCGGCGACACCGTTCAGCGCGGTACAACGCTCGCGCGCGTCGAGAGTTCGGAAAGCCTTCAAACATATTCCGTCGTGACGCCGATCTCAGGCGTCGTGCTGGAACGTCAGACCAATATCGGCGACGTCACCGGCGAAGCGCCACTCTTTGTTGTGGGCGACCTGACGCGCTTGCAAGCCGAACTGAACGTCGTGCCGCGCGATGTGGGCCGCGTCTCCGCCGGCCAAGCCGTCATCATCACCGCCCTAGATGGTTCGGCGCCCACGCAAGCGCGCCTTGCCTCTGTTCTGCCAACGGCAGACTCGCACTCGCAAACACTGATTGCACGCGCGCCGATCGCGGTGAGCGGCGCCTCCGGGCTCCGTCCCGGCATGGCGATCCGCGCCAACGTGGTGCTGGCAAGCCAGGACGCGGCCGTCGTTGTACCCGTCGACGCGGTGCAAACATTCGAAGGACGAACGGTCGTCTTCGTGCGCGTCAGCGAAGATACTTACGAGCCGCGCGATGTAACGGTGGGCCGCGCAAGCCGCGATAGCGTCGAGATCACTGCCGGCCTTACAGCGGGCGAAAGCTACGTTTCGCAGAACGCCTTCCTCATCAAATCGCAATTGGGGGCGAGCGCTGCCGATCATCACTGATCGCCGCTCGTCCTTCGCACCTCCGTCCGGAAACAACGTCATGATCAGCCGTCTTCTCGAACTCGCCGTCAAAGCCCGCTGGGTTGTTATCGCGATCACGCTCGTGGTCGCGGCAATCGGCGTCTTCAACATCATCCGCCTGCCGATCGACGCGGTGCCGGACATCACCAACCGCCAGGTTCAGATCAATACCGTCGCGCCCGCTTTCGGCCCACTGGATGTCGAGCGACTCGTCACCTATCCGGTGGAGACGGCCATGTCCGGCATTGTAGGCATGGAGACCACGCGCTCGATCTCGCGCAACGGATTTTCCCAAGTCACCGTCGTTTTCGCCGACAGCGTCGACATCTATTTCGCACGTCAACAGGTCGCCGAACGCCTCACGGCCGCGCGTGAAAGCCTGCCCGAGGGCGTTGAGCCGCAGATGGGCCCGATCTCCACAGGTCTGGGCGAAGTGCTGATGTGGACGGTGCGCTACGCCGAAGGCGATGAGCGCCAAGTCGGCGCCGATGGTTCGGGCTGGATCAACGCTACAACCTACCGCACGCCTCAGGGCGAGCTTCTCGCGGATCCGGTCTCGCAGGCCGCTTACTTGCGGACAGTGCAGGATTGGGTCGTCCGGCCGCAGATGCGCGCTGTGAGCGGCGTCGCCGGCATCGACTCGATCGGCGGTTATGAAAAGCAATATGTCATCGAGCCCGACACCGGCGCTCTAAGCGCCTATGGCATCTCGTTTTCTGAGTTGGCGGACGCGCTAGAGCGCGCGAATATCTCGGTCGGCGCCAACTTCGTCCAGCGCGGCGGCGAAAGCTTCCTCGTTCGCGCCGACGCCCGCATTCGTACACTTGAAGAGATTTCCGAGGCCGTCGTCGCCACACGGGACGGCGTGCCGGTCACGGTGCGTGATGTCGCCAATGTGCGCGTCGGCGGCGATCTCCGCACCGGCGCTGCAACCGCCAATGGCCAGGAAGTCGTCATCGGCACTGTGCTGATGATCACTGGCGGCAATAGCCGCACGGTCGCGGCAGCGGCCGCTGAGCGGCTTGAAGAAATCACCGCGACACTGCCGGCGGGCATTATCGTCGACGTCGTTTATGACCGCTCGAAGCTGGTGAACGCCACCATCGCCACGGTCGAGCGGAACCTGGCTGAAGGCGCGCTCCTCGTCGCCGCCGTGCTCTTTTTGATGCTAGGCAATGTTCGCGCCGCGATCATCGCCACGCTCATCATCCCATTCTCGATGCTGATGACCTCGATCGGCATGAATATCTTCGGCGTCTCTGGCAATTTGATGAGCCTGGGTGCGCTCGATTTCGGCCTCATCGTCGACGGCTCGGTCATCATCATCGAAAATTGTCTCCGACGATTAGCGGAGCGACAGCATCATGAAGGGAGATTGCTGACGTTGCAGGAGCGTCTCTATGAGACGCTTGAAGCCAGCCGCGAGATGATCAAGCCGACGATCTTCGGCCAGATCATCATCTTCCTCGTATTCATGCCGCTCCTCACCTTCTCGGGCGTCGAAGGCAAGATGTTCTCGCCGATGGCGATCACGCTCCTGCTGGCGCTGGGCGCGGCGTTCATTCTTTCGCTGACCTTCGTGCCGGCGATGGTCGCCGTCTTGATCAGCGGCAAGGTCTCTGAAAAGGAAGTCAAACCGCTGGCGATGGCGCGAAAGGCTTACGAGCCGGCCCTCGCCGCCTCGATCCGGCGCCCGCTCCCGGTCATCGGCGGCGGCGTCGCCGTCTTTGCCGTCGCTGCCGCGCTTTTCTTCACCTTGGGCCAGGAATTTATCCCGCAGCTCGACGAACAGGATTTCGCTATACAGGCGGTGCGTATTCCGTCGACATCATTGCAGCAATCAACCGCGATGCAGCAGCGCGTCGAAGCGGCGATCAGCGAATTTCCCGAAGTGCTGGTCGTCTTCTCCAAGACCGGCACGGCCGAAGTCGCCTCAGATCCGATGCCGGTCAACATCTCGGATTCGTTCGTGATCCTGCGCCCGCGCTCAGAATGGCCCGATCGCAACGAAAGCAAGGCTGAGCTCATGGCCCGCATCGAGGCGCGGATCACCCAGCTTGTCGGCAATGGGTACGAATTCAGCCAACCAATCCAGATGCGCTTCAACGAGCTCATCGCCGGGGTGCGCGGCGATGTCGCGATCAAGCTTTACGGCGAAGACCTCACCGAAATGAGCCGGGTCGCTGGACAGATTGCTGCGGTGCTGCAGTCGATCGATGGCGCAGCCGACGTCAAAGTCGAGCAGACCGGGGGCTTTCCAACCCTCGACGTCACCTTCGATCGCGACGCCATCGCCCGCTACGGCCTTTCGCTACAGGACGTCACTGACACCGTGGCGACGGCGATGGGCGGACGCGAAGCCGGTCTCGTCTTCGAAGGCGACCGCCGTTTCGATGTGGTGGTGCGCTTGCCTGACGCGGTGCGCGACGATCTCGACGCCGTCGGCGCACTCCCGGTGATGTTGCATGAAGAAGGCGAAGGCATGCGCCAATCGATTCCACTTCGTGAAGTGGCGACCTTCTCGTTCTCGGAAGGCCTCAACCAAGTCAGCCGCGAAAACGGATCAAGGCGCGTCGTTGTGCAATCCAACGTGCGTGGCCGCGACCTGGGCTCATTCGTCACCGAAGCGCAGCGCCGCGTCGCCGAGGAAGTCCAATTGCCGGTCGGGGCGCGCCTCGAATGGGGCGGTCAGTTCCAGAACCTGCAATCGGCATCCCAGCGCATGGCGCTGATCGTGCCTGCGTGTTTCCTTTTGATCTTCGGCATTCTCTACATGGCGCTCGGCAACATGCGCGCGGCCGCTGCGGTTTACACGGCAGTGCCGCTTGGCCTCGCGGGCGGGGTGTTCACGCTCCTCATCACCGGCATGTCGTTTTCGATCTCCGCGGCCGTGGGCTTCATCTGTCTCGCCGGTGTCGCGGTGTTGAACGGCTTGGTCGTGATGACCGGCATCAACAAACGCCTCGATCTCGGACTTCCGCTTGAACAGGCCATCTATGAAGGCATGAGTGAGAAATTCCGCGCCGTGCTGATGACCGGCATTGTGCCGGCGATCGGCTTTGTGCCGATGGCGCTCGCGCACGGCACCGGCGCTGAAGTGCAAAAACCGCTCGCCACCGTCGTCATCGGCGGTCTCATCACCGCGACCTTGCTCACGCTCTTCGTGCTGCCGGCGATTTGCAAGTTGATGTTGAAGAGCGGCCACCAAGCCCGCGAAGGCGAAATGCCGACCGCCTATTCCGGCGGCGGCGCGCCCGCGCAGGCAGAATAAGGGAGAGACCCAATGTCCATCGACAGCTTGCGCGACGCCCTTCCCGATTATGCCTGGGACCAGAAACGCAATCTGGACGCGATCGCGGCGGAGAGATTGCTCAGCGAGCAGCAGAAATGGGGCGCGCTCTTGGCGTGCGCCTACGCCACCGAGAACGGGGCTCTCATCCAGCACATGGAGCGCGCCGCCGGTTCAGCTTTATCGGACAAGGCGCGTCATGCGGCAAAACTTGCGGCGACCTTGATGGCGATGAACACGGTCTATTACGGCGCGCTCGATCTTTTGCGCAATCACGATTATCGCGGGCCCCGCGTCGATCTCAGCATGACCGCGCTGCAGCAGACCGATGTCGACAAGATCGATTTCGAGCTCTGGGCCTTCGCCATCTCCGCCATGAGCAATTGCGGCGCCTGCCTCAACGTGCATGAGGCTGAACTGCACAAACGCGGCGTGACGATCGAGCGCGTGCTGGCGGCGTTGCGCATCGCGGCCACCGTGAACGCAATCGACACCGCATCGCGTATCGAAAACGCGGCGGGCGGGGCCAGCCGAGAACAGCCCCAGGCTTGAGAGGACGCTCGGGTCATGAAGCCGGCAAAGGTCAAGCTCGAACTTAAAGCGCTGTTTCGCTCAGAAGACGCAGCCGCCTGCCGCACGTGTGCGGTGGAGATGACGCGCCGGCTGCAAAAATTGGCGGCGGTCCAACAAGCCCATGTTGAAGGCGAAGCAGAAACCGGGCTGCGTGTCTGCATCCATTTTGACCCCGCCAAGGAAGACAAGAAGCGCATTCATGTGCTGGGCGCGCAAATGGCCAATCAGGTCATCCGTCAGCGCGAACACATCAGGCTCGATGTCGCCAACGCCAAGCAGGAGGCCAAGCGCTTACGCAGCTGCAACGGCGTTTTGCTGGTGAGCGAACTCTCGGTCAGTTCCGTGCTGGTCGATTACGACCCTCACCTCCTGATGGGCGAGACGCTGGCCAAGTCGGTTACAGCGAAGTCGCCAGGATCAGAACGAGAAACAGCTGCTGCAAAAGAACACTCACACGAGCATAGCGGCCCCTTCGGCGAGCGCTCCGAACTCATCTTCGCTTTAGGCTCCGGGGCTGCATTAGCCGTTGGCTGGCTGGCTGAGCGCGGCGGCGTTGAGACCGCCCCCCTCATTTTCTATCTCATCGCTTATCTGCTTGGCGGCTATTACACGGTGCGCGAGGCGATCGACAACGCCCGGCACCGGCGCCTGCGCATCGACAGTTTGATGATCGTCGCCGCGATCGGCGCGGGCGCGCTGGGCGCCTGGGCCGAAGGGGCGCTTCTGCTCTTTCTCTTCAGCTTAGGTCACGCGCTTGAGAATTGGGCGATGGGGCGCGCCAAGAAAGCGATCGAAGCGCTTGGGCAGCTCACGCCCGAACGCGCGCAATTGCGGCGCGGCGATGCGGTCGAAGAGGTCGCGGTCGCCGATCTCAAGGTCGGCGACATCATCATGGTCTGGCCGAACGAGCGCCTGCCCGCTGATGGCGTGGTGGTCGCTGGCGCAAGCGCGGTGAACCAAGCGCCGATCACCGGCGAGAGCGCACCGGTCGAAAAGCAAGCTGCCGCCACCGCCGACGCCTATCCTGATTTCTCGAAGGCGCCCGAGCAGCACCGGGTCTTCGCCGGCGCGATCAACGGCGCGGGGGCGCTTGATGTGCGCGTCGCCCGGCTTGCCACTGAGAGCATGCTGGCGCGTATCGTCACCCTGGTGGCGGAAGCGGAATCGCAGCGTTCCCCGACGCAGAACTTCACCGACAAGTTCGAACGCATCTTCGTGCCGTGCGTCCTCGTCCTTGTGGGCGCGCTGCTCTTTGCCTGGGTTGTCATCGATGAGCCGTTCGCGGCGAGTTTTTATCGCGCGATGGCGGTGCTTGTTGCCGCGAGCCCGTGCGCGCTGGCGATTTCAGTGCCGAGCGCGGTGTTGAGCGGGGTCGCACGCGCCGCGCGCGGCGGCGTGTTAGTCAAGGGTGGCGCCGCACTCGAAGCGCTCGGCCACGTCAGCGCCATCGCCTTCGACAAGACCGGCACGTTGACTGAAGGAAAGCCCTATCTCACCGATGTGAAGCCCCTCCTCGGCGTCACCGAGCAGGAATTGCTGAGCGTCGCGGTCGCGATCGAGCGCAGCAGCGATCATCCCCTCGCGGGCGCGATCGTGCGTGACGGCGCTGCGCGCGTTGGCGATGTCTCCATTCCGCGAGCAGAAGCGGTAGAGAGCATTACCGGCAAAGGCATCCAAGGCCGCATCGACGGCGCCATCGTCCAGATCGGCAAGCCTGGTTTGTTCGAGACCGGCCCCGCGCCGATGCCGAACGAACTTCGGCTCATCGTCACCAATCTAGAATCGTCGGGGCGCACCGTCATGGTGGTGCGCCGTGGCGCCCGCTACCTCGGCGCGCTCGGCGTCATGGATACAGAACGTGCGACGGCGAAGGCCACCGTCCAGCACTTGCGCCGCTTAGGCATCAAGCGCGTCGTCATGCTGAGCGGCGACAATCAACGCGTCGCCGACGCGGTCGCCGCCAGCATTGGCCTCGATCAGGCCTTCGGCGCGCTCATGCCCGACGAGAAGGTTGCGGCCATCAACACGCTCAAGGCCGAAGCCGGCGGCGTCGCCATGATCGGCGACGGCGTCAACGATGCGCCGGCGCTCGCCAACGCCAATGTCGGCGTCGCCATGGGGGCTGCGGGTTCTGACGTCGCGCTTGAAACGGCCGATGTCGCGCTGATGGCCGACGATCTGAGCCACTTGCCGTTCGCGGTCGGTCTCAGCCGTCAAACCACGCGCATCATTCAACAGAATCTGTGGGTCAGCCTCGGCGTGGTCGCCGCCCTTATCCCGTCCACTATTTTTGGCCTGCAGATCGGTGCGGCGATCATCTTCCACGAGGGCTCGACGCTCATCGTGGTAGCAAATGCGCTGCGGCTGCTCGCATACCGGGAGTCCGCCGCATGAGCACATCCCCTCATGACCGGCGGCGCGGCCGCGTCACTTTCCCCGCCCCCCCGGGGCGCGGCCGCAACCTTTATGACCGCGTTCGCCTTGGCCGGCTGCGTCGGCGCCGCGGTCGCCGCCGACGTCGCGGTCTCTGCAACACCGCAAGAGACGCAGATCGCGCGATCATCAACCAAGGCGCCGGCGCCGCCGATCAATGTAGCCAATCCGACAGGCCATGATCTGCGCGGCCAAGACGCTTACGGCGCGGGCTTCTACGGCGCGTCGCGCGCCGCGGGTGCGCGACGTCATCGCGGCGCAGATTATGTGGCCGAGCCCGGCGAGATCGTGCGGGCGCCCATCTCCGGCGTGGTCGAGCGCATCGGCTTCGCCTATCGCGGCGATGAGCGTTACCGCTATGTCGAGCTTGCCGACGCCGCAACCGGGCGCGATGTGCGCGTGCTTTATGTCGGCCCAAGTGTTGAACTCGGCGCAAGAGTGGAAGCCGGCGCTCCCATTGGACGCGCCCAGGATCTGAGCGCGCGCTATCCGCGCGGCATCACCAACCATGTGCATGTCGAAATGCGTGAGAACGGCACTCTCGCCGATCCTGCCGGTGTGCTGCCTGTGGCGTCCGATCACTACGGGGAGATCGATGCATAAGCAGCGTCGCCCCTCAAATTCTTCAACACAGGTGCTGGGTCAACCAAGGAGGACATACATGAAACAACTCATTCTCGCCGCCGCATTGGCGCTCTGCGCGACGCCCGCGCTGGCCCAGGAGACGCACGGCGACAACGCCGAAGTGCAATCGGCGCCGGCCGACGATGCGGTGCTTGCGGCTGCGCCATCGGCGCTGTCGCTGACGTTCGAACACGCCGTGGTGCTGACCCACGTCCAATTGCATGGACCGGGGCACACCGCCATTCCGCTGACGTTCACCGCGCCAAGCGCGGCGACGGTGAGCTATTCCATTCCGCTGCCGGCGCTCGGATCGGGCGCCTACGAGGTGCACTGGACCGCCACCGGCGACGGCCACGCCATGGAAGGCACGCTGCACTTCACCATCCAGTAAACGACGGGCTGGCGGCGCTAACGCATGGCGTTGGCGCCGCTGGTCCACCTCACCACCGGAGCACACATGAAAGCAGTTTCGTTTTTTCTGACTGCGCTGCTCGTTGCAGGCTCGGCAGCCGCGCAATCGCCGGCGCCGGAGGCCGCTGTCGAATTGATAAGCGGCCACAAGGTCGCTCTACGCGGCTTTGATCTGGAGCGCCGCGCCGATGGGCGCGCTTATGTTCATGGCTGGGCGCGCCGCGAAACGGGCCGGGCCGGCCTCATCAATGCGCATCTGCACGTCGAGACGTTCGGTGCCGATGGCGCGAGCCTCGGCCTGACCGAAGGCGGTTGGAACGATCCGCTCTCGGTGCGCGACCGCTCTTCGAGCGCGGTCCATGTCGAACTTGCGCCTGACCCGACGGCCGAGATCGCCCGCGTGCGCATCAGCGTCGAGCCCGGCGCGCGCCACGATTAGCAGAGCCAATCCCATGACCGAGCCGATCGAGCTGCAGCGCACTCAGCACTTCGTTGGCAGGTTGGTTCAACCATCGACCAAAGCATGACACTCTCAACCAGGCCAAGGCGCTGAAACGCTCTGACATTCTACTACGGCGAGCCGTCACGTGCTTGGCGCCCTGGAGGGAGAATTTCAGGGCCTCGCGCGCCTTCGGCACGCCGGGCTCTTGCGCTTCGTGCTGAGCCGGCTGCGCCGTCTCAGCCCGTCGGGCTGCGATCCCTGAGGCTAGGGTGCAAACTTATTCCGCCAACAGCTTGCTGGGATGTACGCCCAATTGGTCGGCAATGCGCACCAAAACCAGTAAGCTGGGATTTCGCTTCCCTCTTTCAATTCCACCCAGATAAGTGAGGTCTATTTCAGAATCGTGCGCAAGCTGTTCTTGACTCAGCTTTCTACGAACACGCAGCTTCCGAATATTTGCGCCCACGAGCGCCTTCCAGTCCATGACCAGAAGTCAATCTCACAGGGCTTATAGTCACCAGGGACTATAGTCCTTATTTACTTCGGGAGTTCAAAGAACTCGGCAGGCAACACGCCAAGCGCCTCCGCTAAACCTGCGATCTTCTTGACGGTCGGATTTGCCTCGCCCTTCTCAATCTCGCGTAAGTAGGTGACGTCCAATCCTGCATCCACGGCAAGCTGTTCTTGCGTAAGTCCTCGCGCTTCCCGCAGGCGCAGGACATTCGCGCAAACTATTCGCTCCCACTCCATCGAACAGAAGAAACGGGATGACGACTATAGTCACCAGGGACTATAGTCCCTGTTTTGCAGGGTTCTTCGGCAAGAGCAGATGGGCGTCGTTACAAGCCAACCAGCATCAGCCGAACGACTTCAGGAAACCCTAGCGGAATTGGGCGTCAAGCCACTCGCCCTTGTCTGGGCGCGCGACGATGCGTTGGACATCGCATTCAGAACGCAAAGTGGCTTAGCCGTCGTAGCGCGCTGCGTTGACACACTAGACACCGCGGACTTGGCGGCACTCGCAAATATGCTCGCGGAAGGTCCATTCGGCAAAGCGATGCTCGTTAATTCGTCAGACGCCGTCGCGCAGGCGAATGCGTCAATTCTGGTTTGCGGAGCCTGAAGTTCTATGACGGGGGAACCGGAACTCAGGCGACTATTCGACAACGAGGCTGGCGCCCTCAGGCGATTTCTGCGCCGCTTCGGCGCAAGAGTCTCTGCAGAGGATATCGCACAAGACAGTTTCGTACGTCTGTGCGCAGCTGACGCCGGACAGATCGTTTCGCCTCGGGCGTTCTTATTCCAGACGGCCAAAAACATGGCGGTAGATGCACTTCGAAGGCAAAAAGCAGCGCCCTATCGCGCCGTCGCGAGCATTGATCTCGTGCCGACCGCTGCGCACGCGCCCAGCGCCGAGGATCATTGCATTGCCGCTGAAGAGGCAGCAGCCGTGCGTGCTGCGATCGCGGCGCTGCCGGAACTTGAGCGCAAGGCGCTGCTGATGCGCCGGGTCGAACTGTTGCCGCCTGCCGAGGTCGCTGCAGCGCTCGGCGTGAGCGAGCGTCAGGTGCAGCGGCTCGTCTTGAAGGCCATCGCCTTTTGTCACGCCAGGCTGACCGCCGCTGACGGCGGCGCTTCGGCGCCTTAAGACAGATTGCCATGGCCCACCGCGAGCCAACACAGGCCGAATTGGAGGCCGCGCATTGGTTCGTGGTTTTGGACGAGCCCCGCGTCAGCCGCCAAGACATCGACGCGTTCCAGGCTTGGCTTGCCGCGGACGAAACGCACAAGCGCGCCTATGACGCGGTCTCGGCGACAGCCGACAAGATCGATGCCGTCCTAACGACAGAACCTCTCGGACACGAGATTGGCCATCGGAGAACAAGGGTCCCAGTGCGGCCGATCGCGATCGCCGCGCTCTCGGCGGCGGCCGCTCTCGCCTTGTTCGTCATCTCACCGCTCAGCCCACTTCGAGACGAGGCGGGCGCCGTCTATGCCACAGCGCCGGAACAGGAGCGCTTAGTGCGGTTAAGTGACGGCACCACAATCGAAATGGCGCCCGGTGCGCGGTTGCGGGCCAGTCTTGAGGGCGATGAACGCCGCGTGCGGTTCGAAGAAGGCGTGGCGCTTTTCAATGTTGCGCACGACGCCTCGCGGCCCTTCGTCGTGATGACCAAGTTCGGGGACTGGGACCCGATGCGGCCATCACCACGGTGCTAAGCGGACGCGTCGAAGCACGGCGCGAGATGCTGTTTTCCCCTGACAGCAGCGTGGCGGCTTCAGCCGATCAGGAGATCGAGCTGGCCGGTGGCGCTCCAACCGTTTCAGTTCTGGAGCGGGACGCCCTGGATCGCCGGCTAGTATGGCGCGAGCGCATGGTGGCGCTCGACGGCCAATCCTTGCGCGAAGCTGCGGCTGAGGTGACGCGCTTTTCGGGCGTGCGCTTCGCGTTTGCCGACACCGCGACCGCGCAAGTGCGTCTCGCGGGATACGTGGCGGGGGACGACGTTGAGGCGTTTCTCGGATTGTTGGAAAACAATGTCGGGGTCAGCGCCGATCGGCGCGCCGACGGCGTGATAGTGCTGCGCTCTGATTGAGCGCGCGCGAAAAACTTCACCCTCGTTGTCGTTTTTGCCAAGGCCGTTCGTCTCCCCTTCTTGAAGACCGAGCATGCGGTCCAAGGGGAGGTGAGCTTGACCAAAACCGTCAAGCGCGCGGAGCGCGTTTCACACTGGGTTGCCGGACTGTTGTTGGGCGTGTCGCCATTCGCGTTTGCGCCTGAGGCACGCGCTCAAAACAACGGCGCTACGCTCGCTGGTGAAACCCGGATCGAGTACGATATCCCTGCCCAGCCGCTCTCCAGCGCCCTCGCACTATACGCGCAACAATCCGGACTGAGCACACTTGTCCCAGCGGACCGCTTTGCTGGCCAATTTGCGCCAGTGGTGCGTGGCCGCTTCACGCGCGAGGAAGCGCTGTCCCAGTTGCTTTCCAACTCCAATGTCCGGGGCGAGATTACGCCCATAAATACGCTTTCGCTGGAGCAAGATCAGAGCCCCCAGCCCGGCCGCGCGAACGCTGAGACGCGCGTTCGCGCCGAAGCGAACAGCAACGCCGAGGCGGACGAGGAGATCGTCGTCACCGGGACGCGTATCCGCGGTGCGGCCCCTGTCGGATCCAATGTGGTCACGATCGACCGGGCCGAGATTGAGCAAAGCGGCCTCTCCACCACTGAAGAGCTGATGCGGACTTTGCCGCAGGTGTTCAACGGTGGATTCGCTCAGCACATCTCTTTCCAGAACGGCAATATCGGCGGCGGTTCCGGTCTCAATCTGCGCGGACTGGGCGCGGACGCGACACTGACCCTGGTCAATGGTCGGCGTCTTCCGGTCATGGGCCTGCGCGGCAACTTCACCGACATATCGAGCATTCCCGCGAGCGCCATCGAACGCATTGAAGTATTGCCCGACGCCGCGTCGGCCATCTACGGCAGCGACGCCGTCGGCGGCGTCGTCAATTTCATTCTACGGCGCGATTTCGAAGGTTTCGAATTGGGCGCCCGGTTGGGGGCAGTCACTGACGGCGACCTGGAAGAGACGCGCATTAGCACGGCAGCGGGCCGACATTTTGGTCCCCTTCGCCTTTTCGGCGCTTACGAATTTTTCGATCGGACCGCGCTTCGAACCGAAGATCGCGATTACCTAGCTGACAGCGACCTTCGCGCGCTGGGCGGCGCCAATTTTGACTCGCTGCGCGGCAATCCCGCAACATTGATCGTAAGCGGGCTCGGCAACTTTGGTGTGCCCTTCGGGCAAGATGGGACGAACATCCGTCAAACCGACCTGATTGCTGGGCTTGTCAACACGGCCAACGCTAATGAAGGCCTCGACGCCCTTCCCGAAATTGAACAGCACGCCGTCGTGTTGAGCGCCGAACTCGACCTTTCGCCAAACATGCTGATCTTTGCCGATGGCCGCTATGCGTCGCGTAGCTTCTTGTCGGCCAACGCACACACCACACAGCGCATCACCATACCCGCCAGCAACGCGTTCAGAGCGCGCAACAATCTCTTTCCTGGCCGCACTGTCCAGGCCGACTACGATTTCTATCGCGACCTCGGCCCCCGTTTGGAGGATGGCGAAACAACAACACTCGACTTGGCCGCGGGACTGCGCTGGGACCTGAGCGAGGCTTGGCGGCTTGAACCGCAGTTGGCCTATGGGCGCGTCGCCAGCGATCACACCAGACGCAACTTAATCAACATGCCGGCGCTCACCGCCGCGCTCGCCAGCAACGATCCCAACATCGCCTTTAACCCGTTCGGCGACGGCGCCTTCACCAATCCGGCAACCATCGCGTCGATCCGTGGCTTTGGCCACAGCGACCTTTTGTCGGAAACCTGGAGCATGTCCCTCAAAGCCGACGGACCGCTCTTCTCTTTACCGGCCGGCGATGTTCGCTTGGCGTTTGGGGGCGACTATCGCCACGAATTTTTCGAGATCAGCGAAGTAAGCTTCACCACAACGGCCGCGCCGACGCCGTCGATATCGAGCAAGAACGATCGCAATGTCGAGGCCGCCTTCGCTGAAGTGTTAGTCCCCCTGTTTGGTCCTGGGCTGCCTCCGCCGATCGGCGAGCGCGTCGATCTTTCGCTCGCTGGACGATATGAGCGCTACAGCGACTTCGGCGAGACGTTCAATCCGAAGCTCGGCCTTCGGTGGGACCTTTCAAATGCGCTGAGCTTGCGCGCCTCTTATGGCCAGTCTTTCCGCGCCCCTAATCTCTCCGATTTGGATCCAGACGGCACGCTGGCGCGCCGGCAAGTGCGCGGTCTCAACATCACGGATGCAGGCGCCCCCAGCGGACGCAGCAACATCATCTTGGTGCTTGGCGCGAATCCCGACCTGCAAGAGCAACGCGCTGAAAGCTGGTCGGCGGGCGTAACCTACGCGCCGCCCGCCTCGGGCTTTCGCGCCGATCTCAATTACTTCGACGTCGGGTTCTCCGATCGCATTGCCAGCATCACCAATATCGCAGGGGCGCTCAATCCAGCGTCCGAGTTTGCGTCACTGATCGATCGCAGCCCCGATCCATCCGAGATCGCGACACTTCTTGCCGAAGCGCAGGCGCTCGGCACCAGCGGCGGCTTCAGCGCGAGCGATATCACCGTCATTGTCGATGCGCGTTCCACCAATCTGGCGCGCACGGACGTGCGCGGCTTGGATTTGGCCGTGTCGTATACAGCAGACATCGGTCCTGGCGAACTCACGCTTCGAGCGGACGCCACCTATCTGATTGATTTTTTGCGCGCAGCTTCCCCACTCGCAAACGCGGTCAATGTCGTGGACACGGTTGGCAACCCGGTGGACCTCAAGGCGCGCCTCGGCGCGACCTATGACCTCGGCCGTTTCAACGCCTCGGCCTTCGTCAACTACACCGACGAGTTTACCGACAATCTGAGCACGCCCTCCCGCGCCGTCGATGCGTGGACCACGATTGATTTGCATCTGGGATGGCGGTTTGGCGCGCCCGAAAGCGGCCGCGGTCCTGAACTGTCGCTCTCGGTTGTCAACGCGTTCGACGAGGATCCGCCGTTCGTCAACAACGCAGCGGGCGTCGGGTACGACCCGAGCAACGCCGATCCGCTTGGCCGTTTCGTCGCCGTTGAGTTGCGGACGCGCTTCTAGCCATGCTGACATGGGCGATCGCCGCGGCCCTATCGTGCACGCCGCCACAAATAGAGCCGGCGACAAGCGTCGGCGTTGCTGAGCTTATCTCCCTGCGCGACATTTCGGGTTTGAGTCTGTCCCCAGACGCAACTCGCGCGGTCTATCAGGTTCAGCAAGCCGACGTAGAACGCGACGACTACAACTCCGTGTGGTGCTTGGTCGACTTCGCTACTGGCGACATTCGCGAACTCAGCGATGGAGGCGCCATCGCGATGCCAGTTCTCGCCGGACTTGGGCGTCGAACCGGCATGTGGATGACGCTGGAGCCGCGTTGGACTTCTGACGGACGCGCCGTCGCCATGCTGGTGCGCCGCGATGGGCGCACCGCGTTGCAGACCTGCGAATTGCGGCGGATGCGCTGTCGACTTTTTATGACGAGCGGTGACGTTGAAGACTTGGTGTGGAGCGGCGATGGCCGGGGCATCCTCTTCACCAGCACACCCTCAGAAGCACAGCGAGAAGTCGCGCGCGCTGATGAAGGCGACCTCGGGTATCGCTTTGATGACCGGTTCGATGTGTTTCACGCTCTCTTTCCGCTCCGCGGGTTCGAAACGAACCGCGAGGTGCGTTATGTCGACGTGCCTATGGGACGCGAACGCACCGCAAACGCGCAAGAGCTTGAACGCTTCCAAACTCACAGACGCAGTCCCATTTCAACTACAATGGGCGCCGGGCGGAGCGCGACCCTGTTTGCGTCTGCGCCCGTAACCCGGCCTGCCTTCCTGTCAGGGCGCGATGTGCGCGACTTCATCAGGCTTGGACGCGACGGGGCCGCGTGGACTGAACCATCTTCCCCAGATGCGGCAGGAAGCGCACCACCGCTCACGCTTTTCGCCACGCATGAAAGTCGTGATGTGCGGTGCGGCGCGCCGGAATGCGAAGGCTACATTGTGGAACTGGCCGCGCGTGACGAGACGAGCGTCCTGTTTGTTCGGCGCGAGGGTTGGGGGCTCAGCCGCCACGGCCTGTATCTATGGGATATTGACACGAACACCGTCCGTCCGCTCGTCGTGACAGATGACGTCATTCGCGTGTGCACGCCAAGGCGCACAGATGCGATTTGTCTTCACGAGGGCCCGACGCGCCCGCGACGGATCGTATCCGTCGACTACGCCAGCGGCGCAGTGCGTCCGCTTGTCGACGCCAATCCGGCTGTGCCAGAGACCGCCTTCGCGCCGGCGCGGAAGCTTGAATGGCGCAGCCCCGGGGGGGATGAAGTGTTCGGCTATTATCTCACGCCGCCCGATGCACGAGATCCTCACCCGCTCATCATTGTGCAGTATCGCGCGACCGGCCTTCTGCGCGGCGGCGTCGGGGACGAATACCCCATTCAAGCTTTCGTGCGCGCCGGCTTTGCCGTGCTGGCGCTGGAGCGGCCTGACCCGATCGCGTTGCGCGCTGTTGTTCGGGACGCAGACGAGATCGATCGGCGAGAATGGGAAGGACTTTCCGAACGCCGCCGAACTTTGGCGGCGCTGACTTCCGGCATTGATCGTATGGTCGAGATGGGAATCGCCGATCGCGCGCGCGTGGGCGTGACAGGTTTGAGCGACGGCGCCGAGACCGCTGTCTTTGGTCTTATCCATTGTGCCTGCATCGCCGCCGCGGCCATCAGCAGCGGCGTGCATGACCCGATGTCGTATTACTTGACCTCAGACCGCCAGCGTGAGGCAATGCGCCTTCATGGGCGCGGGTCTGACGATATTCAGTTCTGGGACGATGTATCGCTGTCTCGAAACGCCGCTCGCGTAGCCGCGCCGATCCTCGCCCAGGTCGCCGATCGCGAAGCGCTCTTCATGTTGCAGGCGCAACGCACGTTCTCCGACCTCGACAAACCCTTCGACCTCTTTGTGTTTCCGGATGAGTACCATGTAAAATGGCGGCCTCGACATCGGCTCGCCATCTACCAAAGGAGCCTCAGATGGTTCGAGTTCTGGCTGATGCAGCGCGAGATCGAGGGCGCGGCGTTTGGCGATGAGTACGCGCGCTGGCGCGCCTGGCGTGCGCTTTTAGCCGAGAGCGACGCCTCGCGGCAGATTGCGCAACCAGGCCTCGACACTCAATAAGCCGACGATGCGAGGCAAATTTGCTGAGGCCCGCAATATGCTGGCTTCGCTCAATATGGCAGACAACACGTCGTGTGAAACAAGGCGGTGCCCAACGAGCGCACCTTCTAGAAGGTATGCGCGCAGGAACGGAAGCTGCAGCAGCAGAATCTGAGCGAGGTAGGCGCTGGTCTGCCCTTTAGAGCGGCGCTGCAATACCTGTGGGGCGATGCGCCCAGCAAAGGCGTCTCGCACGAGGCCGCGGTCTTTCCCGCCGGGTGACAGCACAAAGGTCGGAAGGCCGAGACACGCTTCAAGAACCGGTTGGGCGACAAGCGGATAGATGTAATCTGCGTGCGAACGCCAATCGAAATAGTTGAGGCGATCTTCTATCAGCGCGAGATGCAGACGTTTGCCTGGGAGCAGACCTTCGGGCGCTTCCTCGGCCGCCGGCAAAAGGCTAAGAGCCTTGGAAGTGAGGTACGTCGGATGAGTTCTGGGCGCCGCTGCATCGCGGCTCAGCGCCTGGCGCCAAGCGCTAAAGGCGCTTCCCCAAAATGGCGCGCCGGTCTCTGCGGCGTGCGACCAGCAGCGGCGCCAAAACCCGAGGCCCGGTCCGCGGGCAATCAACCGATCAGCTAGCACGTCATTTCGCAATGTACGGAAAAAAACGTTGTCACCACCTCGGCCTGAAAAGAACGCCGTAACACCGTGTTGAGCGGCGAAGGCAGCTTCTGTTTCATCGGTCTCGCCATCAGCCAACCATAATGGCGGGTTGAGCGCCGGTTTGAGCTGGACTGCGGCTTGTAGGTTCACGCGGCAAGGATCACGCCGGGCTTCAAACAGGGACGCGCCCGCGAACTGCGCCGCCGCGCGCGCGTAAGCACGCTCATCTCCTTCAAGATTGGAGGTCGCGAAATTTATGGCGCGCACCCGCGATGGGTCAGGCATGCACGCGAGCACGATGCTTGAATCCAGCCCACCTGAAAGGCGAAGACCGAAACGGGGAAAGCAATCGGCCCAGGCGCCACATGCCGTCTCCACAGCGTCCCGAAGCGCGGACTTCGCCCCTTGCTGCGCGATTGGCCTCCTCGCAAACGCATCAGGGCGCCAGACCTGCTCGATGGAGAGCCGTGATTGCCCGACACGAGCCACCGCGCCAGGCTTCAGTTCTGATACACCATCGAGGCCCGTCTTGGTCGTGATGTGGCGGTTGTTCGCCAATCTCAGAGCTACATAGCTCCAGTCGATTGCAGTCGGTCCCAGTCCAAGTGCATCAATATCTTCACCGTGGGATAAAAAGATGAAGGCGTTGCCGCGCCTCGCAACGAAGCATGGCAGCGCGCCAGACGGGTCGCGAACGATGAAGACACATGCGTTGGGGACGTCACGAATGAAGCAAACGTAACGGCCCCAAACACGCGTAAAGGCGACGGCCCCCCGACTCTCAATGAATTCTGAGTCGCGCAATTGCGCGGACTGAGCGCGAGATCGGCCTGCGAATACAGTCCCCACAAAGCTCACGTGAGCGCCAACGTGCAAGCCCTCCTCGGCGTTGGATCGATGCGGCGCCTCCAGCACCAAGAGTCCAGGCGCATCGACACGATGCACCCAGGCCGACTGAGTGGTCGCCATCGCGGCAAGGACATTAGCGGCGTCCTTAGACGCGACTTCGGACTGATAGCTCCAAACCAGCGCTATGAATCGGTTCATGCCTAGACGACCATGATTGGCGTATAACCGCGTGCGTGATCGGCGCTGTCATTCAGCACCTGGTCGCCCAGCTGCGCCCAGCAATGAGCTGCGAACGGCGCGCCCTTCACCCCAAAGACCCAATCGACCGCTGCCCCGCGCGGACCCAGAAATAGAAGCAGCGCAAGCGTCTCGCGAAGGCACGCATTGCGCGCAGCCCCCAGCGGGCGGCTCGCAGAAAAGGCGGCCGCCATGCGGACGATCGCTTCCTCAGATCGTTCGGGACTTTTCCGTCGCGCCCGCCACTTGGAGACTATTGAACTGATATGGCGCCCGCGGAGCAGGCTCGACGCACGCCCGCGGCACAAAGCTGCGCGCGCTATGGAGAAAACCCGAGGACGACTAGCGGAGACCTCGCGTGATGGCGTTGGGGCTTTCGCTAGCGCAAGCGGACGTCCGGCGCCGTCCGCGAGCACGCGCGCCGCGCGGAGGCTTTGCACGACCTCCCCCGACAGCGGCGCGCCGCGCCTCAACTCATCGACAAGGCGCAAGGAGATTGCGCGGCTCAGTGCACAGTAGCGATCAGCCTGGAGATCGAGGAAAACAATTGTCTCGTCGGCGAACGCCATGAACACATCAGCGCGCAATTGTGGTGTGGATCCGCTCACCGGTTCACATCAGCGGGTCGCGGTCCTCCATGAGATGATCTACCCCGCCTTGGGTCTCGGCCGACACCGCGCCCAGTTCGATTACTTCTTGAGCCGACATGTTTCACTCCGTCCGCTTTTCGTCTGATAGAGCCAGCGCGCGGGAACACGTCCCGCGCGCATCCTCGTGCCGCTTAGAAAAGCGGCTCACGGTCTTCGATTTCGGTGTCCACGCCACCGTGCGTTTGCTCGGAGACGGCGCCCAGTTCGATCGGATCTTGTTCGAAGGTGTTGTCGTCGCGCATTGTCAAAGCTCCTTTGAAGGACCGGGGCTCGGCCCAGGAGCGATGCTGCGTCTACTGACGTCGATAAGAGAGTTTATAAACATGAATATTTTGCGGGGTTCTAGCAGCCCGTCAGGCACCGTTCGACGGCAGCCCTAGCAACGCCGCGCAGTCACGGATCGCCTTTGCGGCCGCTACGCGTTTATCATGGTAAAACCGGAGTGCGATCTTCAAGCCGCTGACGTCGCCCTTTTCTCTCGCTTGGTCCAAGAGAGCGAGTTCTTCCTCAACATCAGCCCAAAGTTCGCGCTCCGCCACGCGCGCAATGTGCAACCTGTCATCGGCGTTGCGAGCTGACGCCACGAGTTCGCCGTGGGCGCCACTTTGCAATGCCGTCAACAGCGCAGCCGTACGGTCCGGATAGTCGCGGGCAACAATATTTATGGGCGGGCTCAATGAGCTTACGCTGTTCAGTGCAAGCTCTGCGAGCTCACCACGCCATCGATAGAGATCGCGCAATCCGCTTTCGCTCCACATCGCCACGCTGAACCCGTGCGAAGGCCGAAAGCCCACAAGCCGCTCGGCCGTGAGGCGCAGCAGTGCTTCCCGCACGGGCGTTGTCGAAACGGCCAGGTCCGTAGCAATCGCGGTTGCGTCAAGACGCTGACGTAGCCGAAAGCGCCCGGCCATCAGCCTTGCCTTGATCTCCTGGTAAGCCCGCTCCGATGTTGGCGTCTCAGGCGTCCTCGCCATAATGAGCCTTTAGTTGACGAGCGATATCCGGCGTCAGCGCGTCAATGTGCGGTCCAGGCAGGCACTGCCCGTCCTCTAGCGCGCAAATCGGATCGCGCCCCTCCCAGCCGCCCAGGTTGGGGCGATGCATCTGGTAACCGATGAGCCGCTGTAATGGCTCTGGGAAAGACCGCGCGACCGCGGGCGGGTAAGCCAAGAACTGGTTTTCGTACTGCTTGAGCCAACCCAAACAATAGGAGACAATGATGCCGTCGCGCGGCGCGCTTGACCGGTTCTCGCCAGCGCCGTGCGTCAGCGCGCCGAGGAAGACCAACGCATCACCCGGCTGCATCTCCGCGGGGATCGACCGAGCGGGATCAATGCTGCGATCCAGCGCGTCCGTGTGACTGCCTGGCCAAAGGCGCGTCGCGCCATTCTCTTCGGTGAAAGCAGTCAACGGCCACATCA